>OJAI01000492.1_pt1 | contig 27655 bp, 27 predicted proteins | sample 1588891 | NCBI WGS metagenome assembly OJAI01 (sample SAMN03283255) | human gut metagenome | biome: human-associated habitat; material: feces | host: Homo sapiens | place: USA | collected 2013 | reverse complement strand
GAAAATTTATAAATCGTATAGTTGCATTGTTCTTATCACTGTGTATGGCAATGCAACTAGGAGCTGGAGACGTATTTTTTGTTTTTGCCCAGAGTCTAGATGATTCAGTCATAGAATCTGATACCTAGCCGGTTAGTGAAGAATCGACAGTATCAGATGAAATTGTCGAGTCAATAGAAAATAAATAGGGTAGCGGAGGATTATATTATGAGAACAGCCATTGGTATAGATTTAGGAACAACATATTCTGCAATTGCAGTTATGCAAGATGGGAAACCTACAATTCTTCCAAATATTGAAGGACAGAACATTACACCTTCTGTTGTATTATTCCCTTCTACGGATGCTGGTGAAGAACCATTAGTTGGTGAAATGGCGAAGCATTCTGCATCTACTGCACCATTAGATGTTGTTCAATTTGTAAAAAGACAGATGGGAGATCCAAACTGGCGATTTGAGTCAGCGAATGGTCAATCTTATAGTGCGGAAGAAATATCAGCAGTAATACTTAAAAAACTTAAAAATGATGCAGAAACAGCACTTGGTCAACCAGTTACGGACGTTGTTATTACTGTTCCTGCATATTTCGATGATGCAAGAAGAACTGCAACTAGACAGGCAGGTCAAATCGCAGGAATGAATGTATTAAGAGTCTTAAATGAGCCGACAGCAGCTGCAATGTCATATGGACTTAGTCAAGATAAAAATGGTACAGTCTTAGTTTACGATTTGGGTGGTGGAACTTTCGATGTAACAATCATGGATATTAATGATGGTGACTTTGATGTTCTTGCTACAGATGGAAATCGAAATCTTGGTGGATTCGATTTTGATAATAGAATTGCTGAATATGTATTTGAACAGATTAAAGCACAAGGAATTGAAAGAGATGTAAGAACTGATGACCTTCTTGTTGCGGAGATTCGCGAAAAGGCTGAGATTGCAAAGAAAAGTCTTACAACAGTTGCTCAGACATCTATCATGCTTACAGTTGATGGAAAGCATATTCGTATAAAAATGACCCGAGATGAGTTCGAAAGTAGAACAGAAGATCTATTAAATACAACTAGAGAATTAGTGGAAGATGCTATGGAAAATGCAGGAAAAAGCTGGAGTGATATTGATCATTTGCTTTTGATTGGTGGTTCTACGCGAATGCCTATGGTTAAAAAGATGATGACATCACTTTCTGGTAAAAATCCAGAATTAAATGTCAATCCTGACGAAGCGGTAGCTTTAGGAGCTGCAATTCAGGCATATGTAAGTGTAAACGAATCTAGTGCTATCGAAAAAGAACAAGATGGTGGAGTTCCTGCAGTAATTGGAGGCGAATTAATAACAATTAATGTGTCTGACGTTACATCACAGGCATTAGGTGTAATTCTTCTAAATGATTATGATCAAGAAGAGAACTTCGTGGTTATACCGAAAAATGCGAAGATTCCAACAAAAGGTGAACAACACGCAAGAACTGTTGTAGATCAACAGACATCTATTCTTGTAAGAGTTACACAAGGTGAAGACAGAGAAGTTCGATATGTAACTGAAATTGGTTCGAAAGAGATACCAATTCCTCCATATCCAAAAGGATCTCCGTTTACTGTCTCTTATGCCTATGATATCGATCAGACAGTTTACGTTGAATTGTTTGATGATACAAAAGGTGTAGTAGTTGGAAAATTTGAAATTGATCGTTTGATGAATTTAGATGATGAAGAAGTTAAGAATGCTATGCAGCGAATTAGCAAAATGGATATTCAATGATTGAGGTTGAACGAATGAATGAGGATTTATTAAAAAAAACGTATGAAGAAGTAGCAGCTTTGAAAGATCTTTTTTTGCGAAGATTGATGGACGATAAAGTTAAAATGGCAGCAATTTCTCAGTTTAAGGAACAAAACGAACAGTTACAAAAGAAATTAGATGATAAAAATCTATATGGATTTATAAAAGAAATATTAATGATTTGTGATCGAATTGATTCCCAGAAAGATATCGACGATTTAACAGCTTCTGTCCGAGAGGAGATTCTTGAACTTTTAGCACGACGCGAAATCCACAAAATGGAACATACAAATACTTTTGATCCTAGATTTCATAATGCTGTTGGTACTGAACCAGCAACAGAAGATTGTCCAGAAAAAAATATAGTTAGTTATGTTCGTAATGGATATTTGTTCAGGGATCAAGTGTTTAGACCAGCAGATGTAATCGTTGCTGTTAAGACAATGATGGAAGATTAAGAATTTGGAATGAAAATATTGCTTATGGAGGAGTATGCGTATGGACAGTATTGACCAATTGTTTGATAAATTTGCTGTTGCGTATCAGCATAGCCTTTATGCGGTTGAACAAGAGGAAGCTAGAGCAAATAAAAAAAGGTTAGATAGGCGTGCGAATGTGAAAAAACGTTACGAACGCGAGCGAAGTAAAGCTGCCATCATTTCATCAAATAAATTGATGGCAACCCTGCATAAAATAGGAGAAGTATGCTCACAAATGAGCCGGAATGATGATACTGTTATTCGAGCAGCTGAGTATATAAATTACGGAAAAATAACTGTTGATAATTTGAAAAAAATATTATTTTCTGACACTTCAATCCCATGCATTATTCCTTTTATTGGACATGGCAATGTTGTTCTAGAAAGCAATGGAGATGAATCTCACATGGTTGGGTTACAGTTTACTCTGCAGGCCTTGCTTCAAACTGCTCCTGGACAATTGTTGGTAACTGCGATTAATCCGGAAATAAGACCTGAGTTTTCAGCATTTACAAGATTACAAGAATTTCAAATGTTAACAAAAACTGATGATATCAAAGAATTTTTCTCTGATATTGAACAAGAATTAGTGGAAGTTGATTCACTACTACAAGGTCGATATACATCCCTTATTGATTTAAGAAAAGAAGTACAGCAACCGGTGGGGAAACTTAGACTGATTGTAGTACAAGATTTACCTCAATTATCCAACGGAGATTTCAAAAAAAAGCTTTTAAAAATATTAAAAGGTGCTCCTAGAGCTGGAATAGCAATTCTCTTTTTAGCGAGTAAAGATAGCTCGCTTGATGCTAATTTTGTTAAATCGGTATTAAGAACTACAAACAGTAGTTTATTTAAATATACAGGAAATCAATGGACTTCACAGTCCATAGGAAATGAAACATTTGTGTATGAGTTCCCAATGATGACAGGAATAGAAATTTCACAAAAAGTTTCAATGTTAATAGAAGAATCTAAGAAGACTTCTGTTATCACAATACCTTTTAAACAAATTGAAAATATGAGTGAGATGTGGAGTGAAAATTCTACTGAGAATATTATTTTCAATCTTGGGAAAAATGGTTTAGATACAGTTTCAGTGTGTATCGGGGACAAAGTTACTCAACACCATAACATTTTGATTTCAGGTGCCGTTGGTAAAGGTAAATCAAATTTGTTAGAAGTAATGGTCCATAGTTTGTGTTGGAGATATAGCCCAAAAGAACTTGAGCTGTACTTGCTGGACTTTAAAGATGGATTAACATTTAAGCCTTATGCAGATAGAGCAGAAAAGTCGTGGCTTCCACATGCTAGGATGCTTGGACTAGAGAGTGACAGAGATGTCGGATTAGCTGTTCTAAAAGATTTAGAAAAAGAAAGACTACATAGGGCTGAGTTGTTTAGAAGTGCACCTGATGGAGGTACAAAAGGGTATGAGGACTATCGAAAAAAGTATCCACAAAATACTATTCCAAGAATTGTTCTTGTGATTGATGAGTATCAAAAACTATTCGAGACTAGCGATGATATTTCGGAAGAAGCAGCAGCTTTGCTGGAAAATCTTGTTAGACAAGGACGAGCATGTGCTATTCACGTTGTTCTTGCTTCACAATCTATTAACGGTGCGGCAGGTCTATTAGGAAAAGATGAAAGGATATACGCGCAGTTTCCGGTAAGAATTGCGTTACAAAATAGTATTTCAGAATCTTATGCCTTATTTGGGGTAGGAAATGATGCAGCAGCTCAATTAAGAGTAAGAGGAGAAGCTGTAATAAATGAGAGTTATGGCGCAATAGATTCGAATAAAAAATTCACTGTTGCATATGCCGAACCTAAAGAAACTAAGAAGATTAGACAGGTTTTCTGTAGTGAATATGATAAGAGCTATCCTGTTATTTTTACACGCCAAGATTTTATGAATTTTACTATGATTATGTCTGAAGTGAAACGCTGGAGAAATGCTATTGCTAAATCTGGCATCATTCATGTTCCTTTGGGAATAAGACTTTCAGTCAACAGAGATATCATCTCTTTACCGTTTATGAATGATGTGGGTAAAAACATTGCAATACTTGGATCAGCAGAAAATCTTCAAAAACAGAACATTGTACCGGGTCAAACAAATATGGCAGTTGGTATGGTACAGGGGATTTGTCTTGCATTAGCATTACAACATCCAGATGGAAATGCACGATTTATATTTATAGATGGTTTGAGACAAGATGTATCTCAAAATAGTAACATTCGTCGTTGGTCACAATTAATGGAACGATTTGGATTCCCAGTTGAATTAATAAATGTTTCTGAAGCAGTTGAATGGTTGTCTGGATTCAAACAAGAAATTAATGATTGTTGTGAGTATGAGGATACTTACATTATATGTTTAGGAATGGATCGTTTTTCAAATTTCACAGAGATGAATTTATGTGGTGAATCAGGAGCTGATATATTCCAACAATTATTAAAATGCGGTACAAAGGGTGTTCATTTTATATGCTGGTGGTCAAATGTGAGTACATATAAAACACATTTAGGTTTCGGTAATGATGGTTATTTTGAAACAAAGATATTGTTGAGAATGGACACAGATACATCAAGAGATGTTTTAGGCCCTTTCATTTCATGGAGCGTACGAGAAAACCGTGCATATGTACATGATAGTTCTGAATTACCAGCTGATGAAGTTGTTATTCCTTTGATTCCAATGGATAATCGAACCTGCGGAATTGTAGAATCGGAGGAGTGGTAAAGTGGAAATGTCAGAACTATATAATCAGTATCAAAAATACATTTCAGATTTGATCTCTTTAAGGAGTTCGGAAAGTGCTTCTCAAAGTGACATAGCTCAGGAAGAACGTAATTTGGTTTCTGAGATTGAAAATGAGTATATGCAGGTAGTTGCAACTTTGCAGACCGCAAAACAAACAATCACTAATCAATATAGAAGTGTTTGGGAAAGTTGTAGAAATAGTGCAGGTTTACGAAGGCCAGAAGCACAACGTCCAGCTTATACAGAATTAAATTGGAAGGAATGTATAAAAATTCAAGAGCAAGCAGCAGTAGGAATTCAGGAATGGTTCGAGCTTAAAAAGAAACAGGTGCTTGCTGAGAAACAAAGAAAACTTCAACTCGAAGCATCACGACGTGCTGCTAGTGCATTTTCTGCTGCTGAAGCTGAAAGAAAACGAAAAGAAGAGGCTGCTGCTTTAGAAAAACAGCGAGGAGCTTCGTTACTCGAAGAAATGAAACGGAAATATAGAAAGAATTCATATTAACATAGGAGGAACGTATTATGGCATCATCAATTTCACAAATTAAACAACAGGTTAATCAGATTGGACAACAGGCTAATTCTATAGCTGGACAATTGTCACAACTTGCAACTAATTTAGAAAAAAATATTGCAGCTGTAAATAGTGCAATTGGAGGAACTTCTTCAGGCGAAGATAAAACAATGATTGCAGCTTTTCAGCAAGCAAGTCAAGCTTTAAAAAATGCTGCGGCTCAGCTTCAAGCAGCAACTAACGCAGCTAAAGATTGGGCAAGTAAAGCATAAATGAGTCAGTATGAAGAAATAATTCAAATTGTTTCAGAAATAACTATTATGTCTGAGACAGCAAGTTTTGAACTTATAAATTATGCAGAAGGATTAAGTCGCTTTGTGTCTAATTTTTCTACTTTAGTTAATGGTTCAGATGATCCTTTAACAAAAATGGTTTGTAGTTATTTTATTAGTGCAGAAAAAGAGTTGTACAAAGCTGCAAAAGCGACTCTTGAAGCTGCAAAAATTGGCCATGATTGGTGTGGCGGAACGTCGCCAACATTGGTTTTGAAGAAGGTTAGACGTTAATTTCGGGAAGGTGGTGTTAAGGTGAGTGATTTAAATACAGTAGCACAATCAATCTCAGCAGTGGTTTCGAACGCTGATAACGCCATCAACATTATGGGTGCTTATTCCAAACAGATTAGTGAAATGATTGCCCTTGCAAATAGTACTATGCAAGGCACTAATCAAGTTTATTATCATAATCTGATTAACCTTTTAGTTTTAACGCAAAAGAAAATAGATTATGCAGCTGATTGTCTTCAAGTTGTTTCTAAATCAGGACAAGAATGGTTAAGAGAACATTTCATTTCATATTATGCTGGAGGTTATTCTCAAAATAATTCTAGCCTAGATGCGTATGATTCTTCGACAACTGATAAATTTCAACGTCCAGACCCAAGTCAAGCTTCAAACCCATATATGGATCTTGTTGACGAAATAGACAATAATAATATTTCTTATTTTCCGTTCTCTCATTATTCTGGTGAACGTACGGAAAAAGATATTATTGAACGTCTTGGTGGTGGGGATCAGACTGATGGATCTTGTTCATCACTTGCTTTCGCGTATTGCGGTAACAAAGCCGGATATGATGTCTTAGATTTTAGAGATGGTAATAGTAGAGAATTCTTTGGAGAAAACAAATACATACTGAGAATTGCCGAATTACCAAATGTGAACGCAAAGATTGAATGGGGAAAAGATGATGAAGCATGCACAATCAGATTAATGGACCAAATGGAGCCTGGTAAAGAGTATTATCTTGCAACGGGGGTACATGCAGCTATTGTGAGATTGAATAACGGCCGTTATGAGTACTTGGAACTTCAACAACCAAAGGAATTAAATGGTTGGTATCCGCTTCATTCTATGAGTTTGATTGAACGTTTTGGGTGTGATGTAAATCCTAAAGAATTACCCCATTTTCTAATCGAGGTTGAATCGTTGTCCAATTGCACTGAGTTTTTGGACTTGTTAGGATTTATTAACACTGCAGAATCTGAACAAAACAAGGGGGATGCAGGATATGCAAAATAATAAGAAAAATGCTAACGGGTTCCATTGGATAAGAAATCCAGAGCAGAAGGGTGAACATTTATTTACCTTTGATGATAAGCATTTTTTTAATCTCTTTAGAGATTACCCATACGCGTTGACAAAAGAAGAAAAAGAAGAGTTTGATAAACAAAATCCCTTTTGGGCAGATTTTTTTAAACATAGATCTGAATGATTGACTCGATTTAATTAATATGAAAGGAGTGGAATACGTCGTGGTTAACTATTATGAACTGCTTGAGATTCCTCAAAATGCAGATAAAACAACAATAGAAAAAGCTATTAGAAAAACAAGACGTCTTTGGAATAATAGAGCAAATAATCCAGATGCGTCAATCAGAGCTGAAGCAGAGCTTCATGTAAAAGAAATTGCACAGGCAGAAAAAATACTTCTTAATCCAGATAAGCGACAAGAATATGACATGCAATTAAGTCAATCTCCAAAATTAGATGTTGTGGATCAAATACCATCTGATAATTCTGATTGGGAAGCTGAATTCATGCAAGCCTATAATTGTGATATGAACGATTATGCAGCTCAAATCGCTCAACAGGAGATCCGTCGAAATGACAGAAATGGCCAAGCTTGGTTTTTATACGGAGAAGCTTTGAGACGTGGCGGAAACTTGGTGGAAGGAATTGATGCGCTTAGACGAGCAAGCATGTTAAAGGGGAACGATGATGGAGTTTATCGCCAATTAGGTTTTGCATATGCTGATGCGGGTCAATATGGGGATGCATACAAAGCGTTTATGACTGCATCTCAAATTAATTCGCATGAATATGAATATCACTCTCTTGCTGCAAATTGTCTACGTATAATCGGAATGATTGCAGAAGCAATTGCGGAGGCAAAAATTGCTTATTCAATGAACCCTAATGATGAACAGGTTCGTTTTGAATATTTCGTTGCTTTACACGAGGACGCTATGAAGGCAATGGCTTATAACCGCTCTTCTGGTAAACATCTTATCATCAATAAAAAACAGTTAGATTATATCAATGATATTCTGAAGACTATGTCTACTGTTATTCCAAAGAATGATGATAGATGTACAAAAGCAATGGAAGAAATTGTTCAAATAGTTGTTGACGCAGAGAGTCAAAAGGGCGGCGGTTTCTTTAGAGCAAGCAAGCCCGGCTATGAATATAATTATGAAGTTAGTAACGCAGACACTCGTTCAACTGGACTTCATTAATTATAGAATTTATAACCATAAATAACAGGAGGTAAAAAATTATGGCTTATTCAGAGAAAGATTTATCCACTGAATGGATACCTCAGGTAAGATTCCCTGATGGAAACAATGTTAACCTTATGACTGTTCGTGATGCGATTCAGAATGAGGCTGATGAAAATGGTATCCCTGTAGCATTTAGAGATGATCAGCTTAAGGTTGGTGGACTTTTCAGCAAACAGATTGAAGATGTACTAGTAATGTACAATCCTGACCATGCCAATGATTATCTTAAATTTGTAATTCGTGTTCAGCATATGGGTAAATATGCTTTCATGCATGTTTACAATATGGGAGGTAGTAAGAATTATCGTAATTCTAACGTTGCTGCTTCAGGTGGTGTATTAGGTGCAGCTGTAAAGGTTGGCGGTTTGTTTAGCGGAGCTAATGCTAAACTTCAGGCAGAAGAACAGTACTATACAATTCTTGCTGATGTTCTTGCTAACTGTGTAGGTGTTTAATTAATTCTTTTGTAAATCTATTAAAGTGTCTATAGATATAAAAAGCTGATAAACTAAAAGGTACTGACCTACTAACAATTAAGTTAGTAAGTCAGTACCTTTTCAGGTTGGGTAACCAAAATCATTTGGGGTTTTAGCATAAACAATTGGGGGTCTAATTCGCGGCCTGAAGGTTTCGTTAAAATTTGAGAATATCAAAAGAGATGTAGAATTGTGGTTGTATAAAATATGACAATGCAACAAAACGAGGATTTTTAAGAAAAACAGATGCGTTACGGTATGAGGCAAAGTTGAAATTACAAGAAGAAGAGCCACAAAAAATGATCATGTTTCATGATTTTATTGATGCCTTCTTAAAAAATGGTGTGAAGAATGTTACTTATGCTACAAGTCAAAGTAAAGAAGCGATATTTAACAATATAATCAAACCAAATTTTCCGGATAAAAATTTTTTCTCTATCACTGAAATAGATTGTAGGGATTTTCGAGATAAAATGGATTTACTTGAGTACTCTACAAGGTATAAAAATGTTATTTTATCTTTATTTAAATCACTGTTTAAATACGCTAGAAAATACTATAAATTAAAAAATGATCCGTCGTATGTGATTGAACCATTTAAAAGTAGCTTTGAAGAGAAGATGAAGCAAAGAGAAAGAGAACTAACAAGAGTCTGGCAAGTTGATGAATTTAATCAATTTATTAAATATGTCAATAATGAAACGTATGAAGCTTTTTTTATCACTTTATTCTATACAGGTATGAGATTAGGCGAGATACAGGCTTTGACTTGGAAAGATTTTAAGAATGGTGAGCTTCAAGTAGTTAAGTCATTAACTAGAAAATCTCAAGGTAAATCATATGTAATCAAAGAACCTAAATCAACAAGTAGCATCCGAAATATTCAGGTGGGAAAGAATCTTGAAATGTATTTGAAGAAATATAAAGAAAAGCAGAGTAAGATTCCAGGATTTAATGAAGATTGGTTCATGTTTGGAAGTCTGAAACCGCTGGCTAAGACTACAATAACCCGAGAAAAAGATAGAGCTATAAAGGAGGCGGGTGTTAAGCGTATAAGTATCCATGATTTTAGACATTCTCATGCCAGCAATTTAATAGCTAACGGAATAAATATTGTGGCGGTTAGCAAACGATTGGGTCATAGTAGTGTGGAGATGACTTTAAGAGTATATACACATTTGATAAAGACAACTGAAGATCAGTTATTATCGTATATAGACGAATCTTCTCAAAATCTTCTCACAAAATAAAAAAACCCTTTATTTAAAGGGTTTACATGCAAATGGAGCAGATGAGGGGAATTGAACCCCCGTATCAGCCTTGGCAAGGCTGTGTTCTACCATTGAACTACATCTGCAAAAATGGCGGTCCAGATGGGACTCGAACCCACGATCTCCTCCGTGACAGGGAGGCATGTTAACCACTACACCACTGGACCAATTTTTTAAAAATGAATGGCGGAGAAGGAGAGATTTGAACTCTCGCGCCAGTTTCCCGACCTATACCCTTAGCAGGGGCACCTCTTCAACCACTTGAGTACTTCTCCAAGAATATATGTCACTGAAATATCAGTGCCTTTGTATATTATCATGACTCTATAAAATACGCAAGCATTTTTTAGAAAAATTTGTCATTCTTTATTTTTCGGTGTAATAGATAGTATGAAGGTAAAAGAAATGAGCTTGGATCAAAGACCAAGAGAAAAAGCTTTGCGACAAGGATTAAACTCTTTGTCAGATCTAGAATTGATTGCATTGATTTTGCAGAGTGGCAGTAAAGATCGTTCTGTCTTTGATATTGCACAAGATGTGTTGATTGAAACAGAAGGATTAAGCCAATTGTTTAACATGCATGTGAACTCACTCATGAAGATTAAAGGGATAAGGGAGGTTAAAGCATTACAGCTCTTAGCGGGCGTGGAACTTTGTAAAAGAGTGTTGAAGACAAATGCATATCGTATGCAGATAAAAAATTCTCAGGATGTTATTCAGTGGTTTAAGGTGGAATATGGTTATTTGACACAGGAAAATTTTGTTTGTGTTTATTTGGATACCAAAGCAAGGATCATATCTCATCGTGTTTTAGCTATTGGTACTTTAAATGAGGCTTGTGTTCATCCACGAGATGTTTTTAAGGAAGCCTATCTTCAAAATGCAGCGGGAGTAATTTGTGTCCATAATCATCCTTCCGGAGATCCTTCTCCAAGTTTAGAAGATATAAATATGACTAAACAACTCGTAAGTATCGCAAAGATGAATGGAATTCAATTTATAGATCATGTTATTGTTGCGAAAAGCCGTTATTACTCTTTTTGCGAGGTTGGTATGTTAGCATCATCATAAATGTTCACATTGAAAGAAAGTCAAAATATCGTTATAATACATGTAGTTTGGGGGAAGAAAATGCGAAGATTTACGCGTCTACAAAGAATACTTATTATAGCGATATGTATATGTTTAGCTTTTGGATGTGTCATGTTTGGTTTGCGTCAAAATTCGCTTTCCAATGTAGGATACAGCGCATGGACGTATATAAAATATGGATTATTTGACTATCCTCTTACTTCGATAGCCAATGTTTTTAACGATTTATCAAATCTATGGCACGTTTATGATGATAATCAATATTTGAACGAACAACTTGCCAAACAACGAAGTTATCAAACTTTATACGAAGATGAACGTAATAAAAATGCTGAATTAGAGGATCTTTTGGAAATGCAGGGAAGTTTGGATAATGCAACAAAGATCAGTTGTACAGTTTTGCAAAGAAGTGCTAATTCATGGGATCAGACAGTAACGATTTCTGCAGGGAGTTCACAAGGTGTTGAAAACAATATGTTGGTTGTCACAAGCCAGGGAGCCGTTGGATTGATTGAAAGTACGCAAACGGCAACCAGCACAGTGCGCTTATTGACAAGTGAAGACTTGATCAATGACATCGCAATCATGATTTCAATGGAAGATGGTTCTAATGTTGAAGGGGTATTGCAGTCATATGATGCAGATCGTAATGCGTATCGTGTTTCACTTTTCGACAACAATGCTCAGATTTCTACAGGTCAGATGGTAGCAACTAGTGGAAAAGGAGGAAATTATCCAAGTGGCATATATCTTGGAACGGTTACAGATGTTACGATCAATGATGATGCTATCATTTCAACAGTGTATGTACAGCCTGTATCCAACATACAGTCATTTAACTATTGTATGGTCATTGGAAGTGGGGTCGTAGGAGAATGAAACCTAGACAAATGATCATATTGTTGTTGGTAATGGCATTGATTGATGACTTGATCAGCTTATGTTTTCCTGTCAATTTCCAGTTTCAAGGATATTCATTTGTGCCGCATTTTTGTTTTATTACATTGATGTTACTGGTATATGAAAGAGGATGGCTTGATCGAGTGCTGATATCGGGTTTTTGTGGAGTTTTAACGGATTTGTTCTTTAGTGGAACTTTACCTGTTTACTTTATCATATATGCAGGTTTAGGTTATTTGTCCGGTATCTTTAATAAAGCAATGGAAGAAGATTCACGTATTCGTTTTTTTTCTTTATTTGTTCTGGTGCTGTTATTAGATCTTATACCATTCTTGGTGAACCTTGTTTTTCAAAGCATGAATGTATCTTTTATGACCTGGTTCATGCATCATGAACTTCTTACGCTAACTTTGCATGGAGTTTTAATTTTGATGATGATGTACATATTAGATGTCTTAAAACGTTTTGCTTTGATTCGTCAACATCGTAAACAATTAGATCAAAGAAAAAAATACGTAAAAATGAAAACACAAAAATAGACGTCAGTTTATCTGACGTTTTATTTCATTTTCAAGATATGATAGAATTAGAACATAGAAAATAGGTGAAATTTATGAGCAAATTATTATTATTAGATGGAAATTCAATGTTATTTAGAGCATATTATGCGACATTGTATACACATAGAATGTCTACTTCAAATGGTATTCCTACCAATGCTGTATTTGGTTTTATTATGATGTTGAATAAAGCAATTGATATTATTAAACCAGATTCGATCTTAGTTGCCTGGGATGCAGGGAAACCAACATTTCGCCATAAACAATTTGCGGCGTATAAAGGAACAAGAAAACCTCTGGATGAAGATTTGATCGTACAGTTTCCAATCGTAAGAGAGTTTTTAGATGCCACTGGAATCAAACGCTTTGAAATCGAAGGTTATGAGGCAGATGATATCATCGGTTCTATGGCTAAAACAAATTCAAAAGGAATGACAACCATCCTTACAAGTGATCGAGATTTGTTACAATTGATTGATGATACGACACATGTCTTATTAATGAAAAAAGGTTTAAGTGACATGGATCTCATGGATGTTGAAAACTTTAAGGAAAAGTATAATTTGATGCCTAAACAGATTATTGATTTAAAAGGCATTATGGGAGATTCTAGTGATAATATTCCGGGTGTTGCTGGAATAGGTGAAAAGGGAGCTACTAAACTTCTTGTTCAATATGGTTCTTTAGAAAATGTTTATGAGAATATTGATCAAATCAAAGGAAAACAAAAAGAAAAATTATTAAACGATAAAGAGAATGCCTTTATGTCAAAAGAGTTGGCAACGATATATACTTCTATGGATTTTCCTTTTACGATTCAAGATTGTAAATTTGATGGATATGATGAAAAGGTCAATGACTTTTATCAAAAATATGAAATGCGTTCTTTGATTTCGAAAACAACAATGACTTCAAAAAGTTATCAAATTAAAACAATTTGCTCTTTTAAAGGATATGATTCAAAAGATCTTTTATTGATGCCGGTAAATTCGAAAGAAGCGTATTTAAACCAGAAACTGTATGGATTTATGTTTTTTAATAACGAAGAAGTTTTATATCTAAAAGTTGAAGATGCTTTGGAAGACAGTTACTTTAAAAACATGCTAAAACATGAAACAAGTCTTAGAACATGGGATGCTAAAGAAATGATGCATTTACTTCAAAGGTATGGATTCTATGTTCCATCATTTAAAGAAGATCTTCATCTTGCAGCATTTTTGTTACATTCACAAGCAACGGATACAGATTCTTTAATTTCTTCTTTAGGTATTGAATTACCTGAAACGATCCATGATTTATTAAAGAAAGCAAAAACCGTAGAAGCTTGTCATATTGATCGTTTATTACCGGTTACCTGTGCCTGGACATGGCAGTTGAGTATTCGACAAGATAATATCTTTGATGAATTAAAAAAAGATAATTTACTCGACCTTTATGAAAATATTGAAAAACCATTGGTAAGAATTCTTTTTGAAATGGAAAATCAGGGAATTCATATCGATGAAAATGTTTTAGATGAGATAGGTGCTAAGACAGATACTATCCTGGAATCGTTAACACAACAAATCTATGAAATGGCTCATATGGTCTTTAATATTAACTCGCCAAAACAACTTGCTGGTGTATTATATGACGAATTGAATTTAAAAGGCGGAGGGAAGAAGCGTTCTACCTCAGCAGAAGTTTTGGAAAAATTAAAAGGAAGTCATCCAATTATTGATGTGTTGCTGGACTATCGTAAATATTCAAAAATTAAATCAACATATATCGAAGGTTTAAAGAAGCATATTCAGCAAGATTCGAAGATACATACATGTTTCAATCAGGCCATGACGCAAACAGGTCGTCTATCCAGCAGTGATCCAAACTTACAAAATATCAGCGTTCGAGATGAGCAGGGAAGAGAAATTCGTAGAGCTTTTGTGGCTCAAAAAGGATATAAACTTTTATCGGCCGATTATTCCCAAATTGAACTTAGAATGTTAGCTCATATGGCAAACGAAACTCATATGATCGAAGCATTCAAAGAGGGAGCAGATATCCATAATCGAACGGCTTCACACATCTTCCATGTTTCGCAAGAAGACGTGACACCAGATATGCGTCGTGTTGCCAAGACCGTGAATTTTGGAATAGTCTATGGACAAACAGAATTTGGCTTATCACAGCAGTTAAAGATTTCACGCAAGGAAGCTGGTGAATTTATGGAAACATATTTTGCATCATATCCTAACATTCATCAATTTATGAATCAGTTGATTGATTTCTGTAAAGAAAATGGATATGTAGAAACTATGTTCCATAGACGTCGTATGATTCCTGAAATTAATGATAAAAATTTCATGACCAGAGAATTTGGCAAAAGAGCAGCTATGAATGCGCCGATTCAAGGAAGCGCTGCAGACTTAATCAAAATTGCCATGATTCGTGTAGATCAAGCGATGAAAGAGAAAAATGTTAAATCTAAGATGCTTTTGCAGATACACGATGAATTGATTTTTCTAGTTCCAGATGATGAATTAGAAGTGATGCAAGCACTAGTAAAGGAAGCCATGGAACAGGCCATGGAATTGAAAGTTCCTTTAAAGGCAAGCATCAACTTTGGTCAATCATGGTATGAGGCTAAATAATGCCAGAAGCACCAGAAGTACAGACAGTATTGTCAACGCTTGAACATCAGATTAAAGGCGCAAAGATCTTAGATGTTAAAGTGTATTATCCAAAACTAATTCAAAATTTAGATGTCACAGAATTTGTGTCTTCATTAAAAAATCAAAGATTTTGTGACTTCTTTCGCATTGGAAAATATTTAGGTTTTGTCATGGATGATCTAGATTTGATTGTTCATCTTCGCATGGAAGGAAAATTTTATATCTTAAAAGAATTGCCGAGCGATCTTAAACATATTCATTGCGTCATGTATTTGGATGATGGAAGATTGTTATGTTATCATGATACAAGAAAATTTGGTCGCATGGCTTTGTATCCTAAAGCGGTGGATGTTAGACGACTGGATTGTTTTAAAAATGTGGGATATGACTGTCTGGATGAAAACCTTGATGGAATGACATTTTATAAAATAATTCATCCGCTAAAGAGAAATATTAAATCAGCTTTACTGGATCAATCTATCATAGCTGGTGTTGGAAATATTTATGCCGATGAAATCTTATTTTCTTGTAAACTGGATCCAAGAAGTCGTTGCCAAAAGATATCAAAAAAAGATTGTGAAAATATCATTTATCATACAAAACGCATCATGCGTGGGGCTATGAAAGCAGGAGGCACGACGATTCGTTCGTATACTTCCAGTTTAGGGGTGACTGGTCTTTTTCAATTGGAATTAAAAGTTCATTCAAAAAAAGATGAGCCTTGTCCTGTTTGTAAAAATAAGATCAAAAAGATCGTAGTCAGTCAAAGGGGTACTTATCTATGTTCAAATTGCCAAAAAAGAAAATAATTGGAATTACTGGAACTATGGGTTCTGGAAAATCACAAGTTGGAAAGATTCTTTCGGAGCAATATTCGGTCTTAGATTGTGACAAGGTCAATGCTGAATTGCTGTTGCCTAATCGTAAAGGGTTTGAAGAATTAAAGGAAAGAAAACTGATTAAAATAGATGAAGATGGTTATTTGGATAAAAAACAACTATCTTTTGATATGTTTCAAGACAAAATGATCAAAAAGGAAGTGGAAAATATTTTACACCCTTTGATTTTTCAAGAAATGAATGCATGGATTGAAAATCAAAAGGATGGTCTTGTTTTTATAGAAATGCCTTTATTATTTGAAATTGGTGCTCAGGATCACTTTGATTCTATCTGGTGTGTTGTCACAAAACGAAATATTGCCCTTGAGCGATTGACAAAATATCGTCATATTGATACGCAAGAAGCTATGAAAAGAATTACTAAGCAGATGAGTGAGGAAAAAAAGGCGTCTTTAAGTGATGTTGTCATATATAATAATGGGACATTAAAAGAACTTAAACAAACGATTGCCCAAATGGTAGAAAGGGAGAAATCATGGAGCTAGAGCAGAATTATATGATCTATAAGACAGGCGATTTTCAAGAGAAGTGGAATGCTTATATATCTTTGTTGTATAAACCACTAATCGAAAATGATGCTTGTATGTTATATGATTTGTTTCTATCATTAGATCAAACAAATATAACGCTAGAAAAACTGTTGATGTTATATGGAAGTTATGCTAATCGTTTTGATGCATCAAAGAAGAAGTTAGAAAATTACGAGTTGATTAAAACTTATTATGATCCAATTTCTAGAAAGAACATTATCGAAGTTTACCCACCATTAAATGCTGAATCGTTCTTAAATCACGATACATTTTCTCGTTTGTTTTTAAATCAATGCGGATCTTCTCATTTTGACTTTGTCAAATTGCATTTTAATGATGAAATTGATAAGACAAATTATGTAGATATTAGTGAGAAAATGGATCTGTCATGTTTAGAGTCATGGACACAAGAAAAAGAAGAAACGTATTTAAATCTGAAACCTGAAGAGGGGAAATTAAAGTATGATTTTGATTTTGAAACGTTCTTGAAAGGGGCTGACAGGATATTTCCAATGCGTTATCGAACCAAAGAGAATTTGTCAAGAATTGCAAGCCTTGCTTCGATTCATGGTATAGATGCTGTTGATATGCGAAAGTATGTGCAGCGAAGCATAAATCCCAATACTCATGTCTTTGATTTTGAAAAGTTAAAAAAGCAAGTATATGCCAACCAGAAAATCATAAAGCCGACAGATGATCCATATAAGATGTCTCCGGTAAAATTTTTACAGAATAAACAAAAAGGAGCGCCAGTCGCAAATGCAGATCGAAAAGTAATAGAAAAATTGATCAAAAACTATAGTTTCTCGAATGAAGTCATGAATGTTCTGATTGAATATTGTTTAAATCAAACACAGCAGAAATTTTCTAAAGCTTATGTGGAGAAAGTAGCTGCATCCTGGATTCGACTTCAAGTGGATTCAAAAGAAAAAGCACTGGAAGTGTGCAGACAGGAAAATCAAGTTAAAAAACCGGCACCAAAATTACCGGATTGGTATCAGAATACAGAACAAAGTGTTCCAGATGATGATTTAGTACAACAGGCTTTGAGCTTACAAAGACAACTTGGAAAGGAGAAGAATGATGAAATTTGATTTTGAGATCGATGAATCTTTGAAACGAGAACGAAATGAAAAAATCGAAAAACTTTATACGGATCCACTTGTTCAACAGTTTCTGAAAAAGAATGATCTGAATCATGATTTTTTTGACAAGCATTTTTCTTATTTCCAAGATTGGGTGGAAAATGTAAAAAAATGTTCTGGTTGTCAGGGAATAGAATTTTGTGTTCAAACTATTCCTGGAAAGATCAAGACTATCTATTTAGATGATTCAGGTTTTCTTGAAGAACGATATCAATCCTGCCGTAAATTTAAAAAGTTTGAGGATGAAATTGCACATAGAAAAAATTATCGCTTATCTCATTTATCCGATAACGATTATATGATCGATCTTCATAAGATCGAAGTTAGCAATGAATCGCAGGAATACCTATTAGCTTATATGCAACTGTTAAAGTCTTTAGAACAAAAAAAAGGAATTTATCTCTATGGTCAGCCTGGAGTAGGGAAAAGTTATATGATGGCTGGAGCAGCAAATTTCTTTGCCAAGAGTAAAAAAAGAGTTTCATTTATAAAAGTTCCTCTTTTTATTCAAGATATCAAACAATCTATGTATGATAATGAATATCGCCAGGATATGATTGGACATCTTCGTTTTAGTGAAGTATTAGTCTTAGATGATATTGGCTCAGAAGCTATTACGCCTTGGACCCGTGATGAAATACTATTCCCAATCCTTGATTATCGTATGAACCATGAGTTAAAGACTTATTTTACATCCAATTATACACTTGAAGAACTTGAGCAGCATTATTGTCTTAGAGATAAAGAAAATGGGTATGTTGCCAGTTTACGTTTAATGGAACGAATCAAAGCTTTAAGCACGCCGGTTTCATTGTTAGGTAAGTCAAGACGATAAAATGTAAAACTTGTGATAAAATTCTCTTTTTTCTTTTCAAACGAGTATGATTGCGTTAAAATATATGCGTAAAGATTAATACACAAGGAGGAAATTAATAATGTTAGTATCTGCTACTGAAATGATTAACAAAGCTCATGAAGGGCATTATGCAATCGGAGCTTTCAACATCAATAACTTGGAGTGGACAAAAGCTATCTTAGCTGCTGCAGAAGAAGTTAAATCTCCAGTTATGTTGGGTGTATCTGAAGGTGCTGCAAAATACATGTGTGGTTTCAAAACGGTTGCAGCTATGGTAAAAGAAATCCATGATGCTATGGGAATCACTGTTCCAGTTGCTTTACACTTGGATCATGGTTCTTATGAAGGCGCTAAAGCAGCTATCGAGGCTGGATTTACTTCTGTAATGTTCGATGGATCTCATTACCCATTCGAAGAAAACCTAGAAAAATCAAAAGAAATGATCGAGCTTGCTCATTCAAAAGGTTTATCAATTGAATGTGAAGTTGGTGGAATCGGTGGAGAAGAAGATGGTGTCGTTTCTGCCGGAGAATTAGCTGATCCTCAGGAATGTAAAACAATTGCTGAATTAGGTGTTGACTTCTTAGCTGCTGGTATCGGTAATATCCATGGTAAATATCCTGAAAACTGGGCTGGCTTGAGCTTTGATCGTTTGGCTGAAATCCAGGCTGTTACAAATGGTAAACCACTTGTATTACATGGTGGTTCAGGTATTCCACGTGAACAAGTTAAAAAAGCTATCGATTTAGGTGTTTCTAAGGTTAACGTTAACACAGAATGTCAGTTAGTATTTGCTGAAGCAACTCGTAAATATATCGAAGAAGGAAAAGATCTGCAAGGTAAAGGTTACGATCCACGTAAACTATTGAAACCAGGTGCTGATGCGATCACTGCTTTAGTTAAAGACATGATGACTGATTTCTTTGGTTCTGCAGGTAAAGCTGAATAAGAAATTGATTTAGGAGCTGAATAAGCTCCTTTTTTGTTTCTTAAATAAAAAAAACACCGAAAAGATTTTAGCTGATCTTTTCGGTAAATTTGTTGTGAATAACTCAATGTTCTTCATTTGTTGAGTCAAACAGCATTTGAATGATGTAATAAATCCAACCCATAAAATCCTTCCTTTCTGTTTATAAAATATAATAAAAGACAGACCTGTTATGGAATCTGCCTTTTTTCGATTTAAAAATAATAAATGAATAAATAGAGCATTGATACTCTATGACAGACTCCACCACTTATTCATCATCTATATCATAACACCATGATTTAAATCATTCAATGAAAACGTTTACAAAAGTTTATATTAGTTTTTATTGTAGATTAAGGAAAATCTTAACAGAATCTTAATACATATTCTGACTGATTAGGTTGAAGTAAAGATGTAAATGATATATGATTGATTCGTTGAATATGTGGTGGAGTCTGTCATAAAGCGTAAGCTTTATTTATTCAACACAATATTCGATATGATTGACAGGTCCGAAAATAGGATCTTTATTTTTTTAGGAAGTGGAGTATGGAGAATTCACAAAAAAAGATTCGAAGAGCCTTAGATTATTTCTCGGCCCCACAGTTGTTGATAGTGGGCTTTGCGTCGGTGATCTTGACAGGAGCTATTATCCTAATGTTACCGATATCTGTTCGAGAAGGTGCTACTGTAAGTTTTATTGATGCTTTATTTACATCAACAAGCGCTGTATGTGTAACTGGCTTGATCGCAATTGATACAGCGGATCATTTTACTGTCTTTGGTCGAGCTGTAGTAGCTGCTTTGATTCAAATTGGTGGTTTAGGTGTTACATGTGTTGGTGTTTCCCTGATCTTGGCAGCGGGAAGAAAGATAGACTTTCATACCCGAAAGTTGATCAAAGAATCCTGGAATATAGATTCGTATCAAGGTTTGGTAAAACTGGTGAAACAAGTATTAAAGTTGACTTTCGCTTTTGAAGTTGTTGGCGCAGTTTTGAGTTTCCTTGTGTTTAGTCAAGATTATTCGTTTTGGGATGCATGGGGAATTAGTATCTTTCATTCAATTGCCGCATTTAACAACTCTGGATTTGACATTTTAGGAAATTTACAAAACTTAATTCCCTATAGCGATAGTATTTTATTAAATCTAGTAACAGCAGGTTTGATCATCTGTGGTGGTATCGGTTTTTTAGTTATTTTGGATATCAAAAAAAAGAAAAGGTTTAAAAAATTGACACTGCATTCCAAGGTTGTTATTACCATGAGTATTGTTTTGATTTTAGTGGGTACTATCTTATTAAAATCAACGGAAAATATAACCTGGTTACAGGCGTTCTTCCATAGTGTGTCTGCTCGTACTGCAGGTTTTTCTACAACACCTTTAGGTGAATTTACAAATGCGGGTTTATTTGTTTTGGTAATCTTAATGTTTATCGGTGCTTCTCCTGGATCTACTGGTGGCGGTATCAAAACAAGTACATTCTTCGTATTGATTACAGTGTTTAGAGGAATTGTGAAAAATCAACCTTTTGGTGCGTTTAAACGAAGGATTTCAAACCAGGTCATTATGCAGACATTTAACGTCGTATTCCTTTCGTTAATGGTCGTTGTAATAGGTACTTTATTGTTGTGCGTTACGGCACCGGAATGTACATTTATTCAAATTTTGTTTGAAGTTACTTCTGCATTTGGTACAGTTGGGTTGTCCACGGGTATTACACCATATCTAAATTCAATTTCAAAATTTATTTTGATTTTGATCATGTTCATTGGACGTTTAGGAGCTATGACTGTAGCAACTATGATTGCAAATAAAAAACCTAGAACAGCAGTTTATTCTGTTGAAGATATATCGATTGGATAATTGGAGGATATACTATGAAATCAAAAAAAATCTATGGAGTTATCGGGTTAGGACGTTTTGGTATGCCATTGGCTCAAAGATTAGCCCTAGCGGGAGAAGAAGTAATTGGCGTAGATATGAATGAAGAAAAAGTTGAAGAATTTCGCGAATTTAGTGATTTGGCTTTTGTCACAAAATCATTACATAAAGAAGTCTTGCGTGAAATGGGAATTCAAAACTGTGATCTTGTTGTAGTTTGCATTGGAAGTAATATCGAGGCAAGTATTCTTGCAACGATGAATATTATTAATCTAGGGGTGCCAACGGTCATTTCTAAAGCAACTAGTGAAGTGCAGGGAGAAGTTTTAGAAAAACTAGGAGCTAAAGTTGTGTATCCAGAGTACGATATGGCTATTCGTACAGCAAAAAAGATCCTTCAAAAGAATCTTCGAGATTATATATCTATGGGTAAAGATGTTGAAATTGTTGAAGTTGAGCTAACAGACAAAATGATTGGTAAATCAATATTGGATTTAGATCTTAGAAAACGATATTCATTGAATGTTATTGCGATTCATCACGAGAAAGGTATTGAATTGGAATTTTTACCAAGTTATCAACTAAAAAAAGGAGATGTCATTGTTGTAATTGGAAAAGAGGAAAATGTTTCTCGTTTCATCAACGATTATTCAGACAATTAATTTTGGGCGAATTGAATTCGTCCTTTTTTTCTTGCGTTTTTTTGTTGGTATCTATACAATATTAGCGGAATGCGAATTTTTCTAGAAATCTTTATGTTTCTAGTGCAGTATATTAAAACAGACCTTTAAGGAGGGTAATTAATGAAAGAAGTTATTAAAATCGAAGGTGGACATCGTTTGAATGGAACAGTTCGTATTAGTGGTTCCAAAAACTCAACGGTAGCGTTGATTCCAGCTTGTGTTTTAGCTAATAAACCAGTCACTATCTTTGGAGTACCAAATATAAGTGATGTAAAATCACTAATGGTATTATTGAATGAATTAGGTGTTTACGTTGAACAAAAAGACAATGAGACTTTATATATAGATCCTAGCAACATGGAAAATATCCCAATGATTTCTGGTGCAGTTTCAAAACTTCGTGCTAGTTATTATTTTATGGGAGCTTTATTAGGTAAATTTGGTCATGTACAAATTAAAATGCCTGGAGGTTGCTATTTAGGGCCTCGACCTATTGACTTGCATCTAAAGGGGTTTGAAGCTTTAGGAGCAACAGTTGATTATGAAAATGGTTGTTATATCTTGCATGCGGATGAATTGGTAGGTACAAATATTTTCTTGGATATTTCCAGTGTAGGAGCAACGATTAATATAATGATGGCGGCTGTATACGCCAATGGAAGAACAACAATCGAAAATGCTGCCAGAGAGCCAGAGATTATTGATATAGCGACATTATTGAATAAAATGGGAGCTAAGATCCATGGTATGGGAACAAGTACGATCGTAATTGATGGTGTTTCAAATCTAGGTGGATGTTTACATGAAATCATTCCAGATCGTATTGAAGCAGCAACGTATTTGATCATGGCCGCTGCAATGGCAGATGACATGGTTATTGAAAATGTTATTCCACAACATTTGGAATCTATTATTTCAAAATTAAAAGAAGTTGGGATTCGTATGGAAGTCGGTTCAGATTTTATTCGTGTTACAGGCAGATCTAATACATTAAGACCAACAGAGATTCAAACAAAGCCATATCCTGGGTTTGCTACCGATGTGCAACAGCCTTTTACTGTATTGTTGACGCAGGCAGAAGGAAATTCGGTAGTAACGGAGACAATTTATACAGAACGTTTTAAACATTGTTATGAATTAAATAAAATGGGTGCAGATATCGATGTTCGTGTTCCAAGTTGTTTTATTAATGGAAAGACCAAGTTATATGGTACCAGTGTTACGGCAACGGATTTACGTTGTGGAGCTGGGCTTGTTGTTGCGGCTTTGATGGCTGAGGGAGTTACAGAAATTCATGATGTATATCATATTGATCGTGGATATGATAATCTAGATGGAAAACTAAAGAAATTAGGCGCTAAACTATGGCGCGAAAAAGTGTAATTAAGGTCATTTCAAGTGGCCTTTTTTAAGTGATAAGTTTATAATGATTATATGATTCGTGTCGCATTTTTAGAGTATGAAAAAGAAACTAAAGATATTATTTTTGAATTATCTAAAGTATTTAATGAATTAGATTGGACATTTCGCCATTATCGTAAGGCTAGCGATTTAGCAAAAGTAATGAAAAAACAGGAAATTCATCTTTTTGTTTTTGATGAAATGTTTAAAACACCTCGATTAGAAAGTGTATTTGTTCATGATAATCCCAATGCCTTGTTCATTTATGTTTGTAAAAATGCTTTAGCAACAAAAGATAAGGATCAAAGATCACGTGTTCTTTATATTGAAAAAGATCATATTGTTGAGGATATAAAGAAATATGAGTCAATCATCTTATCACAATGTTCTCAGGTTGATTTATATAATTTTTCATATGATGGAGTTCATGTCAATCTTGCCTATGAAGATATTTACTATTTAGAAAAAATTGATAAAATGGTTTATTTTCATACGAAGAAAGGTGAATTTCACAAACGAGTGAATATGTCTGAACTAGAGACTATATTTGCACCTTATGGGTTTTTGAGGGTCCATGTTTCATATCTGGTCAACGCAAAGCATATAGTTGCATGGAATAAAGATGAGGTTCAAATCATAACACAGGAAAACATTCCAATGTCGCGAGCACAGAAAAGAAAGCTTATGGCACAAATAAAACCAAAAATGCCAGAATAAATACCACTTTAGACAGTGGTATTTTCTTTTTAAGATTTTGACATATAATATAGATGAATCAAAAGAAAGGACTTCAGAAAAGAGAAAAGAGGACGTAGAATAGGAGCCTTTACTTTTGAAAGATGAAATAGAGAGCGGTGGGAAGATGACAATACATTAGAAATCTAAGATTAAAAAAAGAAAATCTTAGTAATCCAAAACTATGGAGAGAAGTCTCCAAAAGTCAGGCTGATCAAAAGATCAGAATAAACATTCCATGAAAACTTAATTTGAAATTGAGGAACATAATATGGTAGTAACAGATTTCTACTGGTGATGGATTTCACAAGAGATATAATTCTGAGATGGATAGTTGAGTGAATCATCTAAACTACAAAGGGAAGATATAGATACCAAGATAAAATAGATTAATATATTATAGAGAATGGAAAGTGCTATATCAGAACAAGTAGATAACCGCATAATGACATAGATGATATAATTACAATTGAATCGAATATACTAGCGGATCGAATTAAAAGATCCGCTTTCTTTATGTTTTTAACTTCTATGGTTTTAATGACTTTTTAATCTTGAATTATGTGATTTGCAGCTTAAATATGGTATTATAAGGTGGAATAAGTTTAGAAAAGGTTGGATAAGTATATGAAACTATTTGCGAGTGATTATGATGGCACTTTATTGTATGCCAAACACATTATGCCTGAAGATCTTAAGGCTATTCAAGAATGGAAAGATGCGGGAAATCAATTTGTGATTGTTACAGGTCGTTCGAAGGTTTCAATTCAGAAACAAATTGATGAATACGATTTACCTGTTGATTTCGTAGTTACTAATAATGGAGGAATGGTATTTGATAAGGATGGAAAGATCTTATTATCAAATTATTTAGATTATATTACAAGTCTGGATATTATTTATATTGCAAAAACGATGGAAGGTGTTTGCAGCTATGTGGTAAATGATGGAATTAATCGTCACCGTATCGTGATTGATGATACGAATGAACATCGTTATGTTGGCTTAGAACCAGATATGAGCGAAGAAGAAGTTATGAACATGGCTAAATATGCTCAAATCGTGATTTCCATGGCAGAAGTTGATCTAGCTGTTTCTATGGCTGATGCAATAAATCAGTATTTTGGGGATACGGTTGTTGCTTATGCCAATAACTATGTTGTGGATGTTGTACCGAAGGGAATTTCCAAGGCAACAGGTTTAGATTTTGTTTGTGAATGGACAGGTATTGATGAAAAAGATACATATACAATAGGGGATTCTTATAATGATATTCCATTGATGGAATATGGAATTCATGGAGCTGCGATAGAAACAGCTTATGATGAGGTAAAAGATCATGCGCTATATGTTTACTCATCTATTCATGAAATGATTAAAAAAATTATGAGCGAATAGAATAAGGGGGCGAAGAAATGGATATTTCTTTATCCGATGTATTAACTTTTTTAAGACTGATTCTTGATATTCTTGTTGTCTGGGCATTGATCTATAGCGCATTTCGTTTAGTTCGTAATAATTCAAGAACGATCCAGATTTTAAAAGGATTACTGGTTATTATGATCGTCAAAGTTCTTGCAGTATGGATTGGATTAAATACCTTGAGTTATTTGATTGATTTATTTTTGAACTGGGGGATCGTGGCTATATTGATCTTATTCCAACCAGAGATTCGCGGAATGTTAGAAAAAGTTGGAAAGACAACTGCAATACTTCCTAATGAATTTCAAATCAGTCAATATACAAATATGATCAATGAATTGGTTGATGCTTGTACGGATATGTCAAATTCTAAAACAGGTGCTTTGATAACAATCGAACAATCCAATTCTTTAAATGATTATATACAATCTGGAATTCGTATGGATTCTCAGGTATCCAGAGAATTGCTAGGAACTATATTCCAATATGGAACACCAATGCATGATGGAGCTGTTATTATTCAAGGGACACAAATTGCTTGCGCAGCTGCCTATTTTCCACCAACAACAAAAGATCTTCCTAGTAAATATGGAGCTAGACATAGAGCCGCTGTGGGAATCAGTGAAATTACGGATTCTATTACCATTATTGTGTCTGAAGAAACAGGAAATATTTCTGTCGCTTATCGAGGACAATTAACACAATACCCACCAGAAGGGTTAAAACGTTATTTGACAAATCGCTTGATTCAAGTGGATGAACAGGAAACACCATCTATCTTGCAGCCAGTTATCAAAACTGCAAAAAGTTTCGGATTGTCAATGTCTAAAAAGAGCGATGGGATTGTTCGTATTGATGAAAGAATTAAACCGATAGAAGTAGTTGATTTATTAGAAAAGAAACAGGGAGGTAAGTAAGATGGAAAATCCAGAACACAAAACTCTTGTTTCTAAGATTATTGAATTATTTCAAATGATCTTTCGAAAATTGTCTAAATTATTTGACAAGGTTGTCTTTAATAAAAAAGGATCTTTGTTTATTTCATTATTTTTAGCAATTATTATTTCAATTTCTGTTAATTATGAAGATATCTCTCTATCTTTATTTCATGATACGACAGTTTCCGTTACGATCAATGATGTTTCAGTTGAAACATTAGCGGATACAGAGAATTATGTTATTGAAGGTATACCTAGTACAGTGGACGTCACGATTACAGGAAGTGCATCAGATGTACAAGTATATAGACAACAAGCAAATATTCGTGCTATTGCAGATGTTAGAAGATATACCGAAGGAAATGTTGTTGTTGATATTGAAATTTCACAGCTTCCTTCCAATCTTGAAGCGACCATTCAGCCAGCTACGGCAGAAGCCACTATCAGCAAGAAAGTTTCTAAACAATTTACAGTAACATCTGAACTGTTATTAGGAACTGGACAGAGTTCCAGCGATTTTGAATCACCAGTTTTATCTGAAACCACAGTTACAATTAAAGCAAGTCAGGAACAAATTGACGCGATACGCAGTGTAAAGGCTATTATTGATGCCACTGGACAAACAGGTGATTTTAATGTTGAAGCCAATGTGATGGCATATGATTCAAGTGGAACACCTTTACAGGTGGATATTTCACCAGCAACGATACAAGCAAGTGTAAAACGTGCAAACAGTGACAGTGATTAGGAGGTATTATCATGGGAAAATATTTTGGGACCGATGGAGTCAGAGGAAGAGCCAATGAAGGTTTGACTTTAGAAATGTCTATCAAGATCGGACAGTATCTAGGA
>OJAI01000480.1_pt1 | contig 28021 bp, 20 predicted proteins | sample 1588891 | NCBI WGS metagenome assembly OJAI01 (sample SAMN03283255) | human gut metagenome | biome: human-associated habitat; material: feces | host: Homo sapiens | place: USA | collected 2013 | reverse complement strand
CCCCAGCGCTGCGCCATGGAGCATATCGTGCACGAAAACGGCTACCGCACCATGGGCGGCGCAGAGCTGCGGGACACCTTCGGCTACAAAGCCGGAAACGCCCCCTTTGACCAGTGGTGCACCGCCTTTTGCAACCGCAAATATAACTCCGATTTTTCCAAGGAGATGACCCGCTCGGTGGAGGAATATCTCGGCCAGTTCCGGTGATCTAAAACGTTTCTGAACCACAAATTATAGCAACAAAAAGCGGCAGCTGCACGGTATTTTGTGCAGCTGCCTTTTTTCGTTTATCTTTGGTTTTCCGCAAACAGTGCGCCCAACTCCGGCAGGATATCATGCGGCAGCATCCCGTACTCGCCGCGCTTTGCGGCGGCGCGGTCGGCGGCGGCACCGTGCAGATATACCGCACAGGCAGCAGCTTGGTAGGCGGGCAGACCGCAGGCCAGCAGCGCCGCAAGCATCCCAGCCAGTACATCCCCGCTGCCGCCCCGGGCAAGCCCCGGGTTGCCGGTGGGGTTCACGCACACCCGCCCATCCGGGCTTGCCACCACAGTGCGTGCCCCCTTCAGCACCACCACAGCATTCCACGCCTTGGCATACCGCAGGGCAATGCCCTCCCGGTCGGTAGCAAGCGCTGCTGCCGAAAGGCCGGTCAGGCGCGCCATCTCGCCGGGGTGCGGGGTAACTACCAGTTCTCCCGCCGGGTGCGGAAAGGGCTTGCCCTCGGCCAGCAGCTGGGCAGTGGCGTTCAGGCCGTCGGCATCCAGCACCGCAGCCCCCACAAAGCCGGGCAGCAGCTGCTGCACCAGCGTGCGGGTCTCGGTGGCCCGGGCGGCGCTTTGCGCTGTGCCGCCAAGGCCGGGGCCCAGCAGCAGCACGGTGGCCTTCTGCCGCCGGAGCAGCGGCACATTTTCCGGCGCAATGCCGCCCTGTGCGCCCTCTTTACAGGGGCACAGGCAGCACTCCGGCAGGCGGGTGACAGCAGCGCTGACCACCGGCTCCACACTGGCAAGGGTGACGATGCCCGCCCCGGTGCGCAGTGCACCCTCGGCTGCCAGCAGCGCAGCGCCCCGGTAAAAGGCACTGCCCGCCACCGCCAGCACACTGCCAAAGGTGCCCTTATGGCTGTCCCGGGCACGGGGCGAGATGTTCTGCCAGACAAATTCTTCGGTAATTTCCACAGCCATGGGCGCACCTCCAATGAAATGATTTGAATGCCCTCCGCGTTGCTGTGGGCATTTTTAGCGGAATAATTATTTTAGATTTAGCATTTGCAGCGGCCAATAGGCCGCTGCAAATGCATTCTCTTAAAATCAGGGGCGGCATTACGCCTGCCCCTGCACAAGGGCACGGATCTGTTTTTCCACGTTCTGTACTTCCTCGTGGAACATCCGGGCGGAAACGCGCAGTGCGCCGTGGCCAAGGATGATGACCTGCTCCATACCGTCCGAGGTCGCCACGCGGACGCGGCGGCTCTTGCCGATTTCATGGGTGACCCGCTCGATGAACATATCGGCGGTCTCGGCCTCCTTGGTATAGACCACATGGATATTGTGGTACTGCTCGATGGCACCGGGGCTGCCGGGCACGCGGTAGGCATCGAACACCAGAATGAGCACGCATTTCTGGTAGCCCTGATAGTTGCACAGAATGTCCATCAGCTTGCGGCGGGCGGCGTCCAAGCTTTCCTTCGCCAGCGCGTTCAACTCGTCCCACGCAAAGATGATGTTGTAGCCGTCCACCAGCAGATACTCCGGGGCAATTTCCCACTGCTCTGCGTCAAAATCCGGGTGTTCGGTCTTTTGCACCGGACGGAAGGCCGCCAGCGGGTCCCGCTTGATGGGGCCGTAGGTACGCTCAAAAATTTTGAGCAGCTCGGCGTCCTCCTCCAACGTGGCGCGGTAGGCCATGGCGCGGCGCTGGGGCGCAGCCTGCACCTCCGGGCGGGCAGGCTTTGCCTTGCCCCAGCCGCTTTCCACGTGCATGTGGCTGCGCACCTCGCTCCACGGCACTACAAAGCCCGCACCATGGGCGCAGAATACGGAATCTGCGGGGTTGTCCAGATCATGCTCCGGCTGGTAGCCGGTTTCTGCAATGACCTCCTGTGCATTGTGACAGGGGCGGTAACCGTCCAGTGTCAGGCTCAGATGTCCCCTGCCCCGAGTGTAGCTGACCACCTCCATGGGGTAGCTGCGCATGGTGGATACCGGCGCAAAGCCGGTCAGGGTGGCAGTCTCCGCGCCGCTTTCCGGCGGATCAAAACTGCCCTCCATGCGCTGGATATCGCTCATGGCGCGGCCGATGTTCTCCACCGGCACTTCCAGCCGGAAGGCGTACCACGGCTCTAACAGCTGGCTTTTGGCCAACATCAGTCCCTGCCGCACAGCGCGGTAGGTGGCCTGCCGGAAATCACCGCCCTCGGTATGCTTGAGGTGCGCTTTGCCGGTGAGCAGGGTGATTTTTACATCGGTCAGCGGTGCGCCGGTCAAAACGCCAAGGTGCTGCTTTTCTTCCAGATGGGTCAATACCAGCCGCTGCCAGTTTTTATCCAGCACCTCTTCCCGGCAGTCGGCGGCAAACTGCATCCCGCTGCCCCGGGGCAGCGGCTCCAGCAACAGATGCACCTCGGCATAGTGGCGCAACGGCTCGTAATGCCCTACGCCCTCCATGGGCTCGGTGATGGTCTCCTTATACAGAATGCCGCCCGGGCCAAAGGATACCTCCAGCCCGAACCGCTCGGCCAGCAGGCTGCGCAGCACCTCCAGCTGCACCTCACCCATCAGCTGCACATGGATCTCGCCCAAGCTTTCATTCCACACTACATGAAGCTGCGGTTCTTCCTCCTCCAGCCGGTGCAGCTTGCCCAGCGCGGCGTGCACGTCCGCCCCCTCCGGCAGCAGCACCTGATAGCTGAGCACCGGCTCCAGCACCGGCACATCGCTGTCCCGCTCTGCCCCAAGCCCGGTGCCGGGCTTTGCATGGGTCAGGCCGGTCACGGCGCACACCTGTCCCGGGCCGATAGCCTCGGACAGAGTATACTTTGCGCCGGAGTACAGCCGCAGCTGGTTCGCTTTTTCTGCCCACGGCTCGCCGTCCGCTTCGCCGGTGAGCAGAGTTTTCACCTTCAGTTCTCCGCCGGTGACCCGCAGCCATGTCAGGCGGGCGCCCTGCTCGTCCTGCGATACCTTAAATACCCTTGCGCCAAAGGCGTGCAGCGCCGGGGCGGGGCGGGTGTAGCGGTCAAGCCCCTCCAAAAGTGCATCCACCCCGTCCAGCCGCAGCGCTGCCCCGAACCAGCACGGAAAGACGTGCCGCCGGGCAACTGCGGGGATAATGTCCGCATCGGTCAAGGTTCCCGCGTCCAGCATTTTTTCCATCAGCTGCTCATCGCACAGCGCCAGTGCTTCGTTGCGGGCGGCAGGCCCTGCGCCAAAATCCACAAAGCCCTCGCCAAGGCGGTGGTTCAGCTGGCTGAGTAACTGTTCCCGGGTCATGCCGGGCAGGTCCATCTTGTTCACGAACACAAAGGTAGGCACATGGTAGCGCCGCAGCAGCCGCCACAGCGTTTCGGTATGGCTTTGCACGCCGTCCGTTCCGCTGACCACCAGCACGGCATAGTCCAGCACCTGCAAGGTGCGCTCAGTCTCGGTAGAAAAATCCACATGGCCGGGGGTGTCCAGCAGGGTGATGGCGGTATTGCCCGCCGTAAGCAGCGCCTGCTTGGAAAAGATGGTGATGCCGCGCGCTTTTTCCAAGCTGTCGGTGTCCAGAAAGGCATCTCCGTGGTCTACCCGCCCCAGCTTGCGGATAGCACCGGCGCGGTAGAGCATGGCCTCGGAGAGGGTGGTCTTGCCGGAGTCCACATGGGCCAGAATGCCCAGTACGAGTTGTTTTTGCGTTGTTTCCATGCACTGCTCCTATAAGCCGTTTTCCTAAGTACTGCGCACCATTTCCAAAAACAGCTTTTAAAAATAATTTCCTGTTTATTGTAACACGCTTTGGAGGGAAAAGAAAGTTTTCCGGTACAAATCCCGCAGGCAAAAAGCAGCACCGGACAGAAAGTGGTCTGCCCGGTGCAATTTTCTTAAAAAAGATCCAGCATATTGTCCAGATAGATTGCCTCCCGCACTTGCAGCTGGTATTCCGGCTTTATCATGTAGTAAAGCAGAAATTCCAGTACCAGTGCGCTGCCAAGCCCTCTGCCCTCTATCTTGAACTGAGAAAAGCCTGCGGGCAGGTACCGCTGCCGGATGTCCTCCACCCCAATAAATCCGGGGCTGCGCATCGCCTTGGAAAAGCGGTAGCCCCCGGCGGCATCCGGGGCGGCGCAGCGGTGGTCCGGGCAGTCCTCGCCCAGATTCTGGCGGCTGACTGTCTCATAGCAGCGCTTGCGCTCGGTGCAGCCGAACCAGCAGCACTCGTTGCACAAAAACTCTACCTTCGCCTTTTGCTCCGGCGGCAGGGTGCGCAGCTGTTCCAGTGCCGGGTTCAGCCGGAAATCTGGCACCACATACCGGAACTGCGGCTTTTCCAATTCCTGCCGCAGCTCCGCAAACTCCGTGAGCACCTTGGTGGTGGAGGACACCAGATACAACTCCGGCCAGCGCTGCCGCAGATAGCCCGCCAGCAAATCAGAATGGACGATGACGCCGTTTGGCACACTGCCGCTTTTTGCAAACTGTTCACACAGGGCGTTGCACTGCGGGTCAGCAAGGTGCTCAGCCCGCAGCAGGGAGTTACTGAAGGTCAGCCGCCCGGAGATGCCGTATTCCCGCAGCAGCGCCAGCACCTCGCGCGCCGTTGCTCCGCCGCAGGAGATGCGTCCCCCGCCCCAGATACAGCCCGCCGGTGCGCCGTAGATGGAGCCGATGGTGCACCAATCGTAAAAATATTCCCGGTGCTCCCGGTACAGCGGCAAAAAGCAGCGGTACAGCTCGTAAAACTCGAACAGGCCGGGCAGATGATAACAGGCAGCTGCGGGCTTTTCCATAGCGGTTCCTTTCCTGCAAAAAGGGAGCTGCTGCGTAAAAATGCCGTGCAGCGGCTCCCCTGTTTTATCGTATTTGCTTTTGTTACACGGTAGCGCCGACCTGAGGGGCACCCCCGGCAAGCTGCTCTGCCGTAAGCGGCTGGGCTTCTGCGGGGGCGTTCAGCCGCTCCTTGGCCACAGCCAGCATCAGCTTGATGCGGTTTTCCTGATTGACCCGGGTGGCGCTGGGGTCGTAGTCGATGGGGGTGATGTTGGCGCTGGGGTACAGCGCACGGATCTTGTTCACCATGCCCTTGCCCACGATATGGTTGGGCAGGCAGCCAAAGGGCTGCGCACACACGATGTTGCCGTAGCCGCCCTGCACCAGCTCGATCATTTCGGCGGTCAGCAGCCAGCCCTCACCCATTTTTGCGCCCAGCGAGATAACCCCCTTGGGCTTTTTCACCAGCTCCTTGAAGGGGCCCGGCGCATAGAACCCGGCGTCCGTCTCTGCCTTGAGCATGACGCGTTCCACGCTGTCCAGCCAATTAAGGAACTGATCCGTGCCCACCTTCACAGCCAGCTTGCCGCCGTACAGCACATGATCCTCGCCCATATTGAAGGCGCAATACTGCACAAAGCCCATCAGACCGGGGAAGTTCACCTCGCAGTCCTGACTTTCCAGAAACTTCTGCAAGTCGTTGTTGCCCAGCGGGCTGTACTTGACGTAGATCTCGCCCACAACACCCACCTTGACCTTGGGCACCCGGGTGACCGGGATAGTGGCAAATTCCTTTGCGATGAGCGGGAAGGTGTGCTTCATTTCCCGGGAAGTAAAGCCTTTACCGGCCAGCAAGGCACGGCCCAGACGGGCGATCCAGCGATCCACCATGCGGTCAGCAGCCCCCTTTTCGTTCTCGTAGGGGGCCACCTGATTGCGCAGCGCACACAGCATATCGCCGTAGAAGATGCAGGCGATACACTTGCGCGCCAGCGGGAGGGTCATCTGGAAGCCGCTGTCCTTTTCCAGACCGGAAAAGTTCAGGCTTGCCACCGGGATCTGCGGGTAACCGGCCTTGACCAGCGCCTTGCGCAGCAGATGGATGTAGTTGGAGGCACGGCAGCCGCCGCCGGTCTGGGTGATCAGCAAGGCAGTGTGCTCCAGATCATACTTGCCGCTGTTCAGCGCATCCAGAAACTGGCCGATGACCAGCAGCGCCGGGTAGCAGGTATCGTTGTGGACATACTTCAGCCCCAGCTGTGCCACGGCACTGCCGCAGTTGCCCAGCAGCTCACACTTATAGCCTTCGCAGCGCAGTGCGTACTCCATAAGCCGGAACTGGGTAACGGCCATGTTGGGGATGAGGATGGTGTGGGTCTTTTTCATCTCCGGGGTAAATTTGGGATAATGATATTCCATAGGTTCCTCCTATGTTGCTCTAAACAAGATAGTCCCCGCAAAGACTTCCCCCCGCTGGGGGAAGCCCTTCAGCCTATCTCAGGGTTTCTTTTATTCTGACTTTTCTGCGGCGGCCTCGTCCCGCTCGTCCAGTGCGGCGAACAGGCTGCGCAGACGGATGTTCACGGCACCGAGGTTTGTGATCTCGTCGATCTTCAGCTGGGTATACAGCTTGTTGCCCCGCTGCAAAATCTCGCGGGTCTCGTCGGTGGTAATGGCATCCACGCCGCAGCCGAAGGACACCAGCTGCACCAGATCCATATCCTTCTGGGTGGTGCAGTACTTAGCGGCAGCGTACAGGCGGCTGTGGTAGGTCCATTGGTTCAGCACGCTGGTGGGGAACTTCTGCACCCGGTTGGAGATGCTGTCCTCGGTGACCACCGCAGCCCCGTGGCGGGTGATCAGATGGTCGATGCCGTGGTTGACCTCCGGGTCTACATGATAGGGACGGCCTGCCAGCACAATGATGCGCTTACCCTGACGGCGCGCCTCGTCAATGATCTCACTGCCCTTTACCCGGATCTTTGCCATGTGCGCTTCGTACTCCGCGTAGGCGGCATCGGCTGCGGCCTGCACCTCCCGCTCGGAGATGCCGCCAAAGTACTTGGGCAGCACCTCCTTTGCCATCTTGTGCACAAAATCCTTGGGACGGTGGATGCCCACATAATCATAGATGAACTTTTTGCCTTCCAGCTCCGGGCAGTTGCCTGCCAGAACCTCCGGGTAGTAGGCCACCACCGGGCAGTTATAATGGTTGTCGCCCAAGCCCTCGTCCACATTGTAGGTCAGGCAGGGGTAGAAGATGGCGTCCAGCTGCATCTGGCTCAGCGCCTTGATGTGGCCGTGGCTCAGCTTTGCCGGGAAGCAGGCGGTATCGCTGGGGATGGTAGCCTGTCCGGCCAGATACAGCCCGCGGGTGGACACCGGGCTGGTGTGCACCGCAAAGCCAAGGCTCGTCCAGAAGGCGTACCAGAAGGGCAGCAGCTCGTAGAAGCCCAGACACAGCGGGATGCCGATAGAGCCGCGCTTGCCGGGCACAGGCTTGTAGCTGGCCAGCAGCTGCTGCTTGTAGGCGTACAGGTTCAGGCTGTTGTCCTCGCTTTTGCCGGTAACGGGCTTATCGCAGCGGTTGCCAGAGATGAACTTGCGGCCATCGGCAAAGGTGTTGACGGTCAGCTGGCAATGGTTGCCGCAGCCGCCGCACTTGACGCTGACCACCTGCTGTGCAAACTTTTCCAGCTCCTGCTCGTCCATCATGGCAGAGGTGGTCTGGTTGTTTTTATGGCTCTGGCGCAGGCCGTACAAGGCAGCACCGTAAGCACCCATCAGACCGGCAATGTCCGGCCGGATGACCTCCACGCCCATCTCTTTTTCAAAGGCGCGGAGCACGGCTTCATTATAAAAGGTACCGCCCTGCACCACGATCTTGCGGCCCAGCTCTTCCGGGCTGGAGGCGCGGATCACCTTGTACAGCGCGTTCTTGACCACGCTGATGGACAGACCTGCCGAGATATTCTCGATGCTGGCACCGTCCTTCTGTGCCTGCTTGACCGAGCTGTTCATGAACACGGTGCAGCGGCTGCCCAAGTCCACCGGGCGGTCTGCGAACAGACCCAGTGCGGCAAACTCCTTGACGTCGTAGCCCAGTGCCTGTGCAAAGGTCTGCAAAAAGCTGCCGCAGCCGGAGGAACAGGCTTCGTTCAGGAAGATGTTGCTGATGGCGCCATCCTCGATCTTGAAGCACTTCATGTCCTGCCCGCCGATATCAATGATGAAATCCACGTCCGGCATAAAGTATTTGGCAGCGGTGAAATGTGCCACCGTTTCCACCAGACCGTAATCACAGCGGAAAGCGTTCTTTACCAGCTCCTCGCCGTAGCCGGTGGTGGTAACACTGGCCACCTGCAGCCCCGGGTGCTCCTTGTAAATCTTGAGCAGCTGCTCCCGGATGAGGGGCAGCGGGTTGCCAAGGTTGGACTGATAGTTGGTGTACAAAATCTGGCTCTTTTCGTCCACCACCACCAGCTTGACGGTGGTAGAACCGGAGTCGATGCCGATATGCACCGGCCCGCAGTGGGCACTAAAAGCCACGCGGGGCACACTGTGAGACATGTGCCGTGCGTGGAAAGCCTCGTACTCCTCCTTGCTGGCGAACAGCGGCGGCTCGCTGGCATAGGTTGCGGTGGCGGCGTACTTGTCCAGCGCAGCGGCCACCTCGGTGAGCACAAACTCCTTGTCGGCATACAGAGCAGCGCCCAGCGCCACATACAGCAGGCTGTTTTCCGGGCAGGTGCCGGTCACGTTCAGCGCTTCGTCAAAGCTCTTGCGCAGCACGGTACTGAAGGTGAGCGGGCCGCCCAGATAGAGGATATTACCCTTGATGGGGCGACCCTGTGCCAGACCGGCGATGGTCTGGTTGACCACGGCCTTATAGATGCTGGCGGCGATATCCTCGGTGCGGGCACCCTGATTGATCAGCGGCTGCACGTCACTTTTTGCAAACACGCCGCAGCGGGAAGCGATGGTATAGGTACGCTGCGCCTGCTCGGCAGCCTTGTTCATTTCCTCGGCGCTCATCTTCAGCAGAGTGGCCATCTGGTCGATGAAAGCACCGGTGCCGCCGGCACAGCTGCCGTTCATGCGCACCTCGGTGCCGTTGGTCAAAAACAGGATCTTGGCATCCTCGCCGCCCAGCTCAATGACACAATCAGTCTTTGGCATAAAGCGCTTGACCGCCACGCGGGTGGAGAATACCTCCTGCACAAAGGGCACACCGCAGCTGTCGGCTAAGCCCATACCGGCAGAGCCGGAGATGCTGAGCAGCGCCTTGCGGCCATGCAGATGCTCGGCATCAATGCGCCGCAGCAGCTCCTGCGCCTTTTCCAGAATATGACTATAATGTCGTTCGTATGTAGAATACAGCAGTTCATCATGCTCGCCCAGCACCACGCACTTGATGGTGGTGCTACCGATGTCAAGACCTACTCTCACCTTGTTTTTCCTCCTAAGGACAAATAACCGGAACATAACGCCCCGGCTGCTATGGCAAACAAGCCGTTTGCGGCAAAGACACGCAACGGCAGCTCTCTCTTTTCAGTAGCCCGCATCGCGCAGCTACGCTGTTTTCAAGCGATAAAAAATCATAAAAAAGCAGCAGATGCGTTTTTGCATACACTATTATTATAATCCAATCGCGGGCGGCATTCAATCCATGTTGTCTATTTTACACGAAAAAAATAGTATTTTTTGCTCAAAAGGCTGAACTTTTTGTGAACATGTGTCGGTTTTCCTGCAAAAAAGCCGCCGCACAGCGCTTTGTGCAGCGGCCTTGTACCGGCTGGACGATTTCAAATGGCTCCGCATGCGCTTTGGCTATTTTCAGCGGAAGTTCCTCTCTACGCCCCACGCGTAAAAATGTTTTTGGAGCGCTCCATTCTCCTTACCGGTTCACGAAATTCAGCACCAGAACCAGCAGCAGCATGTGCACGGGGTAAAAGGCGTAGCAGGCATACTGGAAGGGCTTGCTGTGGTAGCCCTGCCGACCGCGGTACAGCCAGATGGGCACCAGTGCCAGCAGCGCCAGCCCCTGCTGGCAAAGCTCAAAGTCCATGCCGAAGAGCTGAATGGGGTACATAAGCCCGCCCAGCAGCTCCACGTTGACCCAGTACAGCGCAGCCAGCTGCCCCAGCAGACACCACCACTTGCGCCCGTGCCCGTGAAAAAAGTAGAAGATGAACACAGTCAGCACCCCTGCGCCGTAGTAGTCCACCATGCCCAGCGTGCCCAGCACCGCGCCCGCCACCACCACAAGGGCGGATACCAGCAGGTACAGTCCTGTTTTTTGCTTTTTGCGCACCGTTTCCATCAAGTGGATGCCCAGAATGCCCAAAAGCAGCGTCCAGATGACGTTCTGGTGCACCGGGTAGAACCATGTACCGCCGTACATCAAATCGAAGGGGATTTCCGAAAGCAGGGCAAACAACAGCAGACGCAGGGTGTATTTTTTCAAATCGTGGGTGTGGAAGTAGCCCTCCACCGCCATAAAGGCAAAGATGGGAAACGCCACCCGCCCGGCACAGGTCAGCCATTCCTGCGCGGGCAGCAGCGTCGCCCACAGGTGGTCCATCAGCATCAGCGCCATGGCAAGGATATGAAGGGCCGCTGCGCTCAGGTCAAAGCGGGTCGCGGCAGTGGGGCTGATTGGTTTCGTTGACATACTCGCACCTCGTCTTTTGTCGAAATTCAGTTCCTTTATCTGGAATACGAACGAGCCCCGCAAAGAATTGCAGCCCCGGTAGTTCTTTTCCCGCCGGGGCCGGCTTGCTGCTTTATTTTTTCTGCTGCGAACACCCTAGCAACAAAAAGGTAGCGCCAAGGCAGCGCCATACCACTGCCGTAGCGTGATCCCCTCCGGTAACAAAGTTCAGCGCCGCAGCAAGAAAAAACAGCAGCCCGATGAGATAAAACAGCTTACACCTTTTCATAGCTCATACCTCCGGTTTTGGTTTTCCACCGGCTATTTTGGATACGGCAAGCGCAGGGACGGCTGCCATTTTTTGTGTGCACAGGGGCGCAAAGCGCCCGCCCGGCACGCAGAAGGTGTGCGCCCGCAAAATCTGCGGGCAAAATTCATGAAGGGTGGCTTGCCTGCCTGCCCATGGAGACGTAAGCGCAAAAGCAGGAATGCGGGAAAAAGCAAGGGACGGTTTCGGCGAAAAAGCGTCTGGCGGTGGCGGAAAAGCCGAACGCAAGATTTTTTCATAATAGCTGGCTCGTAAGGTGAGCCGTACCAAAACTTCCTTGCGGAAATGTGCAGCGTTATAGTTCATCTGCACCTGAACCGGCAGCTGTGCACCCGGCGCTTGCCGCACCCAAAATAGCCGGTGGAACGTTTATCTAGTTTTGGACATTTTCCAGATAGGTCTCAAATGCCTCGGCAAAGCTGGCGTTCACATCAAAGGGGACAGTGTAGTCTACCTTGGAGGTCACAAGGCAGAGATCCAGCCGGTTGGAGGTTTCGTCTGCCTGCCGGTTCAGCTTGCCCAGCGCGGCATGGATGACCTTGCGGTCGTAGTTGATGGTGGTCACCCGCTTCACATCGCAGCAGTAGGAGATCTGGTTGCCCTCGGCGTTGAAGCGGTAGCCGGTGCCTCCGCCGGAGAGCAGCTGCTCAGAACTGCGCAGGTCGTTCATCCGTTTGAAGGTGCGGGCAATGCTCTGCCGCGCGGCATTCAGGCTGACCTCGCTGTCCATATCCATGTCCAGCGAATCCTTTGCCTTGCGGATGGCGGCAAACAGGCGGCTCTTCTCCTCCAGCAGATAGAGCATGAACCGGGCAATGTCGGTGATCTGCTCTGCATATTCGGTCTGTGCCACGTCCATAACGGTCTCGTCCTCGGCCTCGGGCATCACCTTATGGCGCAGATAGGTGTTGGCCACCTTGGTCACGTTGGCATCGCAGTCCAGAATGCCCTGCGCCTCGTCCAGCAGAGACTGGAGCTTGTTCTGGTAGCGGAATGCTTCCTTCAGGTTCATAGTCGTTCCCTCCATCTTGTTTTTTCTGCTTTCAGCTTACCACAGACTGCCCGCCCGCGCAAGCGTTCCGGTAAAATGAGCAAAACGCCCGCCCCGGCATGACCGGGGCAGGCGTTTTGCATTTGCTGTGACACTTATTGGGATAAGAGATTGGCATTACTCAGCCGGCCACGCGCTCGGTGCGGCCTGCCTCCAGCATATAGCGCAGGAAGCCGGTCACGTCGGCAGGGTCGGTCACGGTGAGGTCAAAGCCCTTTTTGGGGGCAGTGTCCATCATCTGCAGCATGGAGCGTGCGGTAGTGTCCTTTTTCAGGTCGCAGGTCTTGCCGTTGTCCAGATGCAGCAGCACGCTGCCGTGGCTGGCAGAAAGCTGGCGCATGAAACGTTCCTTATCAAAATACTCGATACGAAGCATAGGAATACCTCCTTGATGAAATGGTTTATGTTACACTTGCCGTCCAGTCCTCTTTGGACAGGTGGCGGGAGAATGGCAGTTTTGCCCGGCAGTGGAAACGCTTGCACAGCTTGCGTCCCGGCTGCCTTGGTGCTATACTGAGCTTGGAAGCTCTGATAGGATAATACCACAAAACAATCGCTAATAATAGAATAAAACCGCATAGTATATGCAACAAAACAGGCATTGGCAAAAAACATTCAAAGTATTGCGGAAAGGATTTGGTGAATATGGCATATCAGACAAGCTGTGCATCCTATACCAGTGGCCGGGTGGGGCTGTCCAGTGCTACTGCCGTGGTGGCCGATGCCGCCGGGCGGGAGCAGGCCCAGCACGGCAGCCCGCTGTTCCCTATCGCCTGCTACGCCGAGGATCTTTCCTGTTTTTCGGTGGCGTGGCACTGGCACGAGGAGTTCGAGTTTATTCTGGCGGCGCTGGGACCTATCCATGTAGATGTGAACAAGACCCGGCTGACCCTGCAGACCGGGCAGGGGGTGTTCATTAACTCCGGGGCGCTGCACGCGGTAGAGCCTGCCGAGGGCAGGGCGCTGCTGCACTCCGGCGTATTTCAGCCCCGGTTGGTCGGCGGCATGGACACCGTATTCTGGCAAAAACTCATCCGCCCGCTCTTGCAGCCCGGCACACCGCCCTTCTTTTTGCTGGACGAGGCCGTGCCATGGCAGCGGCAGGTGCTGCTCTGCCTGCGGGAGGCGTGGAAGGGCGTGGCTGACGAGCCTTTCGACTACGAGAACCGGGTGCGCTACCACCTTACCGCTGCCCTGCGGCTGCTCATTACCCAATGCGTCAGCGGCAAGGTGAAGGTATCGGAGCAGGAGCAGATTGCCTCGGAGCGGATGAAGCAGATGCTGCGCTATGTAGAGGAGCACTACGCTGAGGAGCTGACCGTGGAAAAGCTGGCTGGCTGCGTCGCCCTGAGCGAAAGCGCCTGTCTGCGCAGCTTCCGGCAGTTTCTGGGTATCACGCCCATCCAGTACGTCAAGCAGTTCCGGGTGGAAAAAGCCGCCGAGCTGCTGCGCTCCACCCGGCTCAAGACCGGCGAGGTGGGGCTGGAATGCGGCTTTTCGGACGCCAGCTACTTTATTAAGACCTTCCGGGAGATCAAGTACTGTACCCCCCGGGAGTACCGTATCCGCTTCTGCTGAGCAAAAAGTAAAAAATGCCGGGCAGCTTGCAGCTGCCCGGCTTTGCATTATAAAATCATCCCCTGCCAGCGCCCCGGCGGGATGACCGGCTCGGTGACAAAGGCTTCGGGATTCGGGGCAAGAACATGGCGGGTGACTCGGAAAAGCCCCTCGGCGTCGCACAGGATACACTTTGCATCGCCAAATTTTGTATTCCGGGCTGCGCCGCAGTCCAGATATGCCTGCTCCAGCTTGACGAAATCCTCCGAGATGTGCGGCTGCTGTGCGTTGTAGTGGCGGCGCATATAGACGGTGTGCTGCGCCCCGGCTTCGTCCACCACGGTCATCTGCATGGGCTTGTCGGTCAGGCGGTTCGGCACGTTCAGTACCTCCTCCACACTATGGATAAAGGTGTTGCGGGCGTGGGTGACCCCCAGCAGCAACACTTTGCCGTGGGCTGCCCGCAGCCGGTCGTAGCAGCCGCCGGGAGTGCAGGGGGTGTTGGCGTCCAACTCCCCTTCCAGATACGCAGCCGCCCCCTTGCCGTAAGCTGCCATGCTGTGGGTGGGGTGCAGCGAGCGCACCACCCCGGGGCGATGCCGGAACAGCTCCGGCAGAATGCCCACGCAGCACGGGCTGCGGCGCACATCGAACACCCGGTTCTCCTCGTTGATGAACCGCCATGTGTGGGTGGGCAGCAGCAGCAAGCCCTCTGCAAAAAACTCCATCCATGCGTCCAGAACCGTGTCTGCGCCGCCCTCCACCGGGCCGATGGACTTCATGGAGGAATGGATCAGGATGGTCTCGTTGCCTGTCAGCCCCATCGCGGCAAGGTCGTGCTTGAGGTCAGCCTTTGTGTATGCCATGTCGTTTCTCCTTTTCGGGCATTTTGTCTGTACCCAGTTTACCGCCTTTTGTGCGGCAAAGCAAGCACGCACGCAAAAAAGGCAAACACCCTGTTGTATTTGCCGGAGACGAGCCGGTATCTGCGGGGTGTGTGCCCTTGCAGCTTTTTTAGTAAAATCCTGTATACAGCATATCATCTCGCAGCGTTACCGCGAAACAAGCACAGCGCCTTGCAATTATAGCAATTTGACAGTTGTTTCCTGTTTTCTTTGTGCATTTGGTACAACAGTCACTTGATTGCAGCATTTTATCAGCACTTTTCCCGCATTGCAAAGTGGTATATCAGTTTTTCAGTTTCAGGAACAGTTCCGTGCGCGAGTGCGCATTCTTGTATACAAGTATTCAAATTAAGTTCCATTCCAGCATTGACATTCAGTTGCTGTAACGGTACAATGATACTAAGATTACATTTACCGGATAAATGGAGAACAACTATGGCTACATTACAGCACACTGATGAGCTCTATCATATTCTCGAGGACGAGATCTGCGCACTGAAGATCCTGCCCGGGGAAGCACTGAGCGAAAACCAGCTGTGCAAGCGGTTCGGCGTTTCCCGCACTCCTATCCGCAGCGTTTTGCAGCGGCTGGAGCAGAACCGCTTTGTGCAGATCATTCCCTGCAAGGGCACCATTGTTACCGCCATCGACACCGGCGTGGTGGACCAGCTCATCTTCCAGCGTGTTGCAGTGGAGGGCATGGTGTTCCGGGACTTTGTGCAGAGCTGCTCGCCCATGGAGATCCTTGCGGTAGAACACCTTTATAATATGCTGCTGGAAGCCGCTGCAGGGCGCAGCGACCCGGAGAACTTTGATTTCAACCACTTCCTCAGCTGCGACCTTGCCATGCACGAGTACTGGTTCCACAAGACCAGCAAGGAGTACCTTTGGGAGCAGATGACCCGCCCGCAGGCAGACTACTCCCGCTTTATCCGTCTGGACATCGTGGGTGCACGCAACGTGTCCAGCGTCGTCAGCGAGCACGCCGAGATGCTGCGCATCCTGCGTGAGAAGGATCTGGACGCCATCGAGCCGCTGATGCGCACCCACCTGTACGGCGGTGTGAGCCGTATGGGCAGCAAGATCTACTCGGACGAATACCGCGGCTACTTCAAGCTGCCGGAGAACAAAAAATAAAGAAGGCCGCCGCACAGGAAACTGTGCAGCGGCCTTCTTCTGGTTGCGCCAGCAGGAGTCGAACCTACGATGGGGGAGTCAAAGTCCCCTGCCTTACCGCTTGGCGATGGCGCATCATGCAAAACAGTATAGCATATTTTCCGCTGTTCCACAAGAGGTGCGCCGCATTTTTGCAGCTTTTTCTGTGCGCTGTCTGCCGCATTTGCGGCGGTTTGGGTCGGTTTTTGGGCTTTGCGGCCGGGGCCCTGCGTTTTCCATATCCTTCCATGTTTTTACGAAAGGCAAGTTTTGCGGGATGCGTTTTTCAAAAAACACAGTCCGCAGGGGGCACAAGATTCATATTGCAAAGGTGAGATTTATTTTTTCCTGATTTTTCTTATTATTTTCTCAAAAGACTGTATTTTTTGTTGCGGTTCTGGTACACTGGATGTGATAAAAATAAGTTGAAGAAACTACGCCGATGTCCGGGCTGTCCCCGGGCGGGGCAGTGTCTCCATCTTTGTGAAGGAAAGCGAGGGGTCTCATGAAAAAATTCCTGAAAACGCTGGTGGTCGGGCTTTGCCTGTTCACGCTGCTGTGCTGCGCACTGCCGGCTGCATTTGCTGCCGACAAAACTTCAGGGAGCAAAAAGGAAGAGAACGTGTACGCCATTGGTATGGATGCCCAGGGCGGCATCTGCTCCACCGTGGTAACCTACACGAACCTGTCCGGCAAACTGGAGAGCACGCCCGAGCAGCCTACCATGACGGGCTACACCTTTGACGGCTGGTACACCGAGCCGGTGGGCGGCAGCAAGGTGACCACCTCCACCGTGTTCACCTCCGACGCCACCATCTACGCCCACTGGACTGCCAAGGTCGGTACTTCTACCGTGCCGCAGCCCACCACCCAGCCTGCCGTCCAGTGGCAGAAGTATGTAGGCCCTGCCCTTGTGGCCGGTGCCCTGCTTACCACCCTGCTGGTCGCCACCATGCTCTGAACACTGCTGTAAACACAATGACACTATTGAAGAAAGGGATCTTACCATGACTACTTCTACCATGAAAATGCCCGCCAGCTATTCCAGCATCGAAGCCGAGGAGATGACCTATCTGGACGGCGGCACCAGCAACGCTTATCAGGCCTTCCTGGACGTTGGCAAGGTGTTCAACTACATTGCCCGCATCTTCTCCGGTGCAAGCTCCATCATCAACAATGTTAACGTCATCTACCAGTCCTTTGTATCGCTGAACAGCCTGCTGGGCAGCTTCGGCAAGTAAAAGCATCACCCCAAAGTTCAGATCCGGGAGCCGCGCTTTTTTCGAAAAGTGCGGCTCCCGTTTTTCGTACACACTGTAATTCAGTACATTACTGCGCAGCACTTCACGTTCCAGAATTGTGAACAACTTTTTAAGTTTTTGGGGGGTCAGTGGCCGTTTTTTGGACATTTTTAATATATAAAGCAAAAAAATGCGATATTTTTTCAGCTTTATCTCTTGATTTTGTATCTGATTTGTTATATTACTGTTACAGTGGGTGTGCTAGAATAAGGTTGTTTATAAAATGCCCTTCAGACCGCGTAAAAAATCGTGGCGGCAAGCGTTTTTTCAGGTATTTTTGTTAAGTAATTTCGTAATCTTCGAAAACCTTTTCGTTCTTTATGATTTGGGAGTATGTACACAAATGGCAGATCGTGAACTGCGGCGGATGCACCGCGCTGAACTGATAGAGATCATCTATGCGCTGAAGCAGAGCGAGGACCAGCTCAAGGCGCAGAACGCCGCGCTTACCGCGCAGCTGCAGGACCGGCAGCTACGGCTGGAAAGCGCCGGTTCCATCGCGCAGGCCGCGCTGGAGCTGAACAACGTGTTCGCCGCCGCGCAGGCCGCCGCCGATGACTATCTGCACTCGGTGCAGGCCAGTCTTGCGGACACCAACGCCACCGCCGCCAATACCCTTTCGCAGGCGCGCAGCGAGGCCAAGCGCATTCTGGAGCAGGCACAGGCAGACGCCGACAGCCTGAAAGCGCAGGCGCAGCAGGAATGCGACGCCATGACCGCCGCCGCCGCGCAAAAACGCACCCAGACCGAGGCCGACTGCAAGGCCATGGTAGAGCGCGCCGAGCAGGAGGTGCAGCAGCGCTGGCAGGCATTTGACCACAAGGCCAACGAGCTGCTGGACCAGTACCGCAGCACAGACGGCCTGCCTTCGGAGGAAACATGAAAAAACGCGATATCCGGTTCGCTTCCATCCCTTCCACCGAGGAAGTGGCCGCAGAACGTGAGCGTCTTGCGTACCAGAGCCGCTACCAGCGGGTGCTGCGCAGTACGGTCTATATATTGGTGGTGGTGGCCGCAGCGGCCGTGCTGCTGGCTACGTTGTTTTTACCGGTGCTTCAGGTCTCCGGCGACAGCATGTACCCTACATTAAATGATAAAGACATTATCCTGCTGGTAAAATCCAACCACATTGAAAACGGTGAGTTATGCGGGTTTTACTGGCAGAACAAGCTTTTGCTCAAGCGCATCATCGGGCAGCCCGGTGATGTGATCGATATGGACGTGAACGGCGTGGTCTCGGTAAACGGCGAGGTGCTGGACGAGCCCTATGTGGACGCGCTGACCGTGGGCGAATGCGACATCCGGTTTCCCTATCAGGTGCCGGAAAACCGCTACTTCGTGCTGGGCGACCACCGCTCCACATCCATCGACAGCCGCAGCAGCGTGATAGGCTGCGTGGAAAAAAGTCAGATCATTGGCAGGGTGTTTTTAAGGGTATGGCCCCTGTCCAGTTTCTCGTTGATCCATTGAGCCCGGGAGGAGGTACTCTAAGTTATGAACGACATCCTTAAAACCTACAAGGAGCAGTTCCGCGAAAACCGGCACACGCTGCGGCGCTACACCGCATTTGTGCTGGCGCTTGCCATGATCACCACCCTGTTCGTCAACTGGCAGCTGCACGGCGTTGGCATCTCTATGACCGCGCAGTACCAGTGCGGCGAGGTGGAGCACGCCCACACGGCGGATTGCTACGACAAGGTGCTGATCTGCGGCTACACGGAAGGCCAGCTTGAAAATGCGGACGAAGTTGCCGCTGCCGAAGCTGCCGCCGCCAGTGCTGCCCAGAGCAGCGCCGAGGAAGAGATCATGCCGCTGGAGCTGGAGCCGCAGATCGAGTTTGTGCCCCACGAGCACACCGATGACTGCTATACCGAAGTGCAGACCCTGACCTGCATGGAGGAAGAGCACGTCCACGATGATGACTGCTACGACCCCGAGGACGGCACCCTGATCTGTGAAAAATTTGAGCATACCCACGATGAAAGCTGCTACACCACCGAGTACGAGCTGACCTGCGGCCTGGAAGAGGGCGAGCTTGTGGAGCAGGTGGTAGAGCCCACCCAGAGCGCCGAGCTGGTGGCCATGGCGGTGGCAGAGCCTGTGGCGCTGGAGCCGGTGGTGGACACTGTGGAGCCCATCTACCACCACCACACCGACGCCTGCTACGAGGAAGTGCTGGTGTGCCCCCTGCCGGAGCATCATCACACCGTAAGCTGCCTGAGCGATACCTCTGCCGACCTTGAGACCCCCGAGGAGTGGCAGGCCGCCAACGCCGATGCCGTGATCACCGGCGAGTGGAACGAGGATCTGCTCAGCGTGGCAAAGACCCAGTTGGGCTACGAGCAGAGCGAGAAAAACTTCGAGATCGACCCGGCGGACGGCGTGACCCTGCGCTACTACTCCCGCTACGGTCAGTCCTACGGCAATGCCTACGGCGAGTGGGACGTGATGTTCCTTGCCTACTGCCTGAAGTACGCCGAGATTCCCCAAAGCGCCATCCCGCAGGAGGCCAGCGTGCTTGCCCTGCGCAGCTCCATGAGCGGCATGGACTGGCTGCTGGAAGAGGACGGCAGCGCCGCCCAGCCCGGCGACATCGTTATTTATAATAAGTACGTCACCCGCACCGTGGCTGTGGACAGCAGCGCCGACAGTGCAGAGCCGGATCTGGACGACCAGTTCAGCGTGGATACAGAGTTTGAAAACAGCGCAGAGCTTGAGGGCTCCGGCGTTTCTGCGCTGGATGCAGCCCCCAGTGCTGACGACAGCACCGGCGCACAGGATACCGCAGCCACCTCCGGCACGCAGGACACTGTGCTTACCCCCGAGCCCGTTGACCCGCAGACGGAGCAGCCCGCCGAAAAGCCGGTGGACAGCGCTGACACCGCTGCACCCAGCACCGTGACCTCTGTGTCCGGCGCGGACACCCTTGCCCCCAGCGTGGTATCCCCCGCTGCTGAGCCGCAGACCACCACCGTGACCGACGCTTTGCCCGTGGAGACCGTGGGCATCGTGAGCAGTGTTGACAAGGATGCCGACACGCTGACCGTTATTTCCGGCGACGTGGACGGCAAGGTGGCTGAGGTAACACTGTTCAACACTGATGTGGAAAACGTTATTTCTGTGGCGTATGCGCAGATAGAGCTGAGCGAAGGCGATTCCGATTCGGACGATGACACCGCTTCTGATATTATTGAAACCGACCCGGTGTTCTCCTGCTCCGTTACTACCGTATACGAAACTGCATCCGCATCTGCGGTGCGTCCTTCCCGTTCCCGCGCTGCAAGGTACGCTGCACCCTCCACCTATGCCGTAACTGCCGTGTCTGCTACTCCTGTTGATATGGGCACTCATATCACGAACGTTTCTGTTCAGGTTCCCAACTCCACGGATGGCAGCGGCGTTGTAACCTCTTGGAAAGATGCAAACGGCATTGTGCGTCCCGGTCAGACCGTTAAGGTGCAGTTGAATTACAGCTTTAATGAGAATGAAATCACCGCAGACAACCGCGTCGCAACCTACAAGTTCCCCAACGGTATTACGCTGTTGGACAGTGTTTCAGACTCCGGCAATATCACTTGGCGTGACAGTACTGGTAAAGACGTTGTCGTTGGCACCTACAATATTGTTGGTGACACCGTCACGTTTACTTACAACGAAACATTTGCCGACGGCAAAGCCTTTGACGGTGACTTTGAGTTTAAGGCTTCTGCTTCCTCTGATTCCTCCATGGAAAACCAAAAAATCAATTTTGGTGGTACGACCGGTTCTGTTACCATCAAAAAAGAGGATCTGATCTCCGACCTGTCTCTTTCCAAGAATGTGCAGAAGGATGCAAGCGGTAAAGAGCTGATCAAATACGATTCGACGGCGAAAACGCTTGATATCGCCTATGAAGTGGTTGCAAAAACCACAAACGGCACCGGTGATACCGTAAATCTTACCGATTTCTTTGATACCGTAAATTCTTCTCTTCCCAGCAACGCTACCTATCGGCAAGATACGATCAAACTGATAAAGATTGCTGCGGATGGCACCGAAAAGGATGTCACAACGGACTATCAAAGCAAACTTACCGTAGGCACTGAGCTCAAATACGATGCTCTGCCCGAACTGAAAGCCGGTGAGCAATACGTTCTGCGGTATCACGCCACCATTCCTGTTAATGATGATTACACCTATAAAGCCATCAATAAGGTAAAGGCTGAGTTCGACGGCAAAGACAGTTACACGAGCACGGAGGTTAAAAACACCAATCCGCGCCTTACCAAGAGCGGCAATTATGACGCCAGCAGCCGTATCATCACTTGGACAGTCAAGATCAACAACCCCTATGGAGAGGATCTCCGCGGCAAAACCTTTAAAGATTTTCTGCCTGCCGAACTGGAGGTCGTAGGTGAAGTTAAAATTCAGCGCGGCTACTATAGCGACGACATTAAGCCCGTCTCTGCTGCGGATTTCAAGAAAGATAACTACACCTACACCTTCCCGACAGATTTGGCGCATGGTCCGGAAACTGAATCGTTCTACACGATTGAAATCAAGACGAAAGTTCCTGACAACACCACAGTCGGTACTACCTATACAAATACGGCTGATTTTGATGGCAGCGGCGCTTCCGGTGATGTTACTGTGACCGACCGCAGCTCCTATCTTAACAAGAGCCTGTCTAAGGCAGAGGACTTGGAAACCGGCAAGAAAAAGCTGACTTGGAAAACCTCGGTCTCCATCCCCACCGGTTGGAACAAGATCACCCTTACGGATACGATCCATGATGCCGAGGTAAATGGCACAGAGCAGGACGGCACACATTATGCAGTCTTGTCCGAGCTGAAGGATGAGATCAAGAATAATCTGCATCTGACCTTGTTCAACTCCACCGAGACCGTTACAATGGCAAATGCGTCCGAGCATGATGTCACGTTTACCGTCACCTATTATGACGAGAACAATGCTGTGGTTACGAACGATGATGCCCATGTAGCCAAGTTTACCATCACCGCTAAGCTTGCCGATGGCCAAACGCTGGATGCCACCAGCATGGTGCTGAGCAGCTACCATACCGTTGCCGATATCAGTAATGCAGGCATAGAAGAGCCGTGGCTGTTTGTAAACAATGCTGCCTCCGGTGATAAGACCTCCGATGCCAGCTACACCTATAAAAAGCCCAAGGAAGCAAAGCTTGAAAAGCTGGTCTATGAATACGGCAATTTCAATAACGCTGGCAGCAAGATCAGTGAGCTGGATTATACCAGCAACGGTGGTAAAATCTACTATGAGCTCACCATTCCCACATCACTTACTTGTAAAGATCCGCTGACCACAAAAGATTTGGTCATTACCGATACCCTGCCGGCTGGTGTTACCTTTGACATAAGTAGTGTCACGGTTGGAGCCAACGAGTACAAAGCTGACGGTTCTGTGAATCATCAAGCTTGGTTTGCTAACACAATTTATGGTTCTGGCGGCAGGTCAAACTATGATATTTCGGCAACCAAAAACTTTAGTGCATCAAAAACTCATATTGGCGCAACCGACACCGACCGTACGATCACGTTTACGATCAATAGCGGCTACAACGTTTCTGATAAACCGCAGGTTTTCTATATCCGCTACTCGGTCAGCGTTGCGGAGGACGCATCTTGGGACGATCTTCGTACGGAAAACAAGTACCGCAACAGCGCAGAATGGAACGGCGATAAGGCAGAAACGGAAACCACCGTCAAGCGCAGCTACGAAAAGCTTTATAAGACCGGCACTGTCGTCACCGAGGATCCCGATGCCAGCGGCAAGCCAACTGCTACCAAGAAGATCAACTACAGCGTTGTTATCAACCCCACCGGCGATAAGCTGCTGACCACCAGCAATACCACCCTGACCCTGACGGATACGCTTAGCTTTGAGCCCTCTGACAACACCTCCGCTGATCTGGATCTAAGTTCGATCCATCTGTATGGTGTGACCCTTGATACTACCACCGGCAACCTTGTTGCAGACCATACAAATGAGATCGGTCATGACCGGTTTACGGCAACCTACGACAGCCCCAACCACACCATGACCGTCACCGTCCCGGATGAACTGGCTTGTGTACTGGAATACACCTATCAGATTTCTTACCCTTCCTCTACGGAGGTAACAGTTAAAAACCATGCAAACCTCTCCGGTCTGGTGGAGAAATGGGTCGATACTCATGTTGTGAATTATGATTCTTCGGCTACCGTCCGGTTCAGCAAGTTTGACCTGAACAAGGTGGATTCCAACGATTATCTGGTCACACTTCCCGGTGCAACCTTCCAGCTTGCAAAGTGGAATAAAACAGCAGGTACGTTTGAAGAGGTTTGCACGCTGAAAACAAACGCTTCCGGTCAGATCAATTTCGGTCTGCTGGATTCTTCTGCAACAGCGGAGATCCCCACTATGAGCAGTGCCCAGCTGCTTTGCAGTACGCTCTACCGTATTGTAGAGACGGATGCCCCCACCGGCTATGCGCTTAGCAAGAGCCCGATCTACCTGCTGTGGGGTGCACATCCCAGCACAACCGCCGACAACGCGTTTACAGCTGCTACCGGTGGAAATCGGGTCAAGGACAACGATTATAATAAAGACCTCGGCAGCCACAATGTAACTTACCTTGCCCGTGGCGAAAGCAGTGCTGTCTATGTGCCTAACACCGCTAACAGCATTACGGTTGCCAAGCATTGGCTGGATACGGACGGCAAAACAGAGCTTGCTCCGAACAAGGTCAACTCCACCTACACCGCAACCGTAGAGCTGCGGCGCAAGGTCTATCAGTGGGGCAACTTGCAGCCGAATGATGAACTGTATACCACCGTCACCTTGGATAGTTCCAACAACTGGAGCTATAGCTGGAACAATCTTCCTTTGACTGATCCCGCTGACAGCAGTATCACCTACAAGTACTACGTTAAGGAAACAGCTTGTTCCGGTACGTTTAAATACGACCTGAACAACACCGGCATCACCGGCGGCACCATCCTGCTTTACAATCAGGTGCCCGAGGATGCTAACTACGAACTCCCCTCTACCGGCGGGTCCGGTACACTCCCGTACACAGCCGTGGGCGGCACAATGATGCTGTCTGCGCTGGCATATAGCTTTATCCACCGCAAGCGCAGACGCGAAGGGAGGGCAGATGACTAAACTGCACTTTCCTGCTGGCTGCCCGGAGCTTAAACCCCGCCCGCCCAGCACAAAGTTTACGCGATAGTCCGAACAAAACCACACCCCTCCCCCCCCCCTGTGCAAAATGCAGGGGCGGCAAGGGGCAGAAAAAAGAAAGGGGCTTTTTCCATGAAAAAAGCAATGAAGAAACTCATGGCTGCGCTGCTGGCAGTTGCTATGGTTTGCGCCATGGCGATCCCGGCGTTTGCAGATAGCAGCAGCTCTACCGGCTCTGCTGCTACTACCAAGTACACGATCACCGCACCTAAAAACGGTCACACCTACGAGATCTACCAAATCTTTACCGGTGATTATGATCCATCCAATAAAACCATGCTCACCAACATCAAGTGGGGCAAAAACGGCAAAGGTGGTGCGGTTGGTGATGCTGTTGACCAGGCTATTCTGAACGAACTTTCCGGTGTAGTTTCCTACGCAAGCGACCATGATAAGCTTGCCGTCATCGAAAAATATGTCACCCTGACCAATCCTGTAGAGACCATTGTAGACGGCGGTTCTGTTGAAGTTGATGGCGGTTACTATCTGATCAAGGACCAGGATGGCTCTCTGTCTGGCTCTGAGCCTTATACCACTTACCTCGTTTCCGTTGTTGGCACTGTTAACATCAGCCCGAAGAGCAATGCTGTTCCCGAATTTAAGAAAAAGCTGAAGGACACCAACGATTCTACCGGCGATGTTTCTGACTGGCAGGATTCTGCCGACTATGATATCGGCGATGACATCCCCTTCCGCCTGCAGGGCACTGTTCCCGAAGACTATGATTCCTATAAGACGTATTACTACGCTTTCCACGATAAGGAAGAAGCCGGTCTGACCTTTGACTCCAGCTCTGTGAAAGTTTTTGTTGGCGATGAAGTGAACGGTACTAAGATTGATGCTAGCAATTATACTGTCGTTACCAACCCGGCCGATGGCTGCACCTTTGAGATCGTATTTGATGATCTGAAAAATATTCCCACTGTTACTGCTAATTCTATCATTACCGTTACCTACAAGTCCAGACTGAACGAGAACGCTGTTCTGGGCGCACAGGGCAACGTCAACAAGGCAAAGCTGGAGTACTCCAACAACCCCAAGGGTACTGGCACTGGTAGAACCCCTTGGGATAACGTCATCGTCTTTACCTACAAGGTGGTCGTGAACAAGGTCGATCAGAACCGTCAACCTCTGGAAGGTGCAGAGTTCACTCTGACCAAAAAGCTCAAGGACGGCACGGAAAATGTCATTCCTATGAAAATTGACACGTCCAACAAGGCTCTGTTTACGCTGTCCGGTCTGGATGACGGCGTGTACACACTGACCGAGACTGTAACCCCCGCCCACTACAACACCATCAGCCCCATCACCTTTACTGTCAACGCTGATCATACTATCACTTGGGAAGCCGATCCTCGTAATACTGTTCTGACCTCTTTGAGCGGCAACACGGCGAGCGGTGAGATCACCTTTACTCATAACGAAACCGATGGCTCTCTGACTACGGATGTCGTCAATAATATCGGCACTACCCTGCCCGGCACCGGCGGCATCGGCACCACCATCTTCTATGTGATCGGCGGCGGCCTGATGGTTGCAGCAGCCATCCTGCTCATCACCAAAAAACGCATGGAGAACCGCTAAGCTCTCCTTTCCCCCAGCACAGAGCGGGGCTGCAAAGCCCCCTGCTCTGGTCCTGAAACTATAACGTTAGGGAGTAGCCCATGAAAAAGAACAAAAGCACCATTATACTGATCCTCGTCTTTTTCGTGGGTCTATCCGTGATGTTATACCCCACCATCAGCGATTACGTCAACCAGCGCAACCAGTCCCGCGCGGTGGCAAGCTACGCGCAGGACGTGGACAACATGACCGATGCGGATTACAGCGGATACTTTGACGCCGCCGATGCCTTTAACGCACAGGTAGCCGCCAACGAGTACGCGCTCTACCGCCCGGATCAGCTTACTGGCTACGCCGACACGCTGGATATTACCGGCACGGGCATTATGGGTTACATCACCATCTCCAAAATAGGCGTGGAGCTGCCCATCTACCACGGCACCAGCGACAGCGTATTGCAGATCGCCGCAGGCCATTTGGAGGGCACCAGCCTGCCGGTGGGCGGCGCGTCCACCCACGCGGTCATCTCGGCGCACCGCGGCCTGCCCAGCGCAAAGCTGTTTACCAACCTTGACCAGCTGGAAGTGGGCGATACCTTTACCATCACCGTGCTGGATCGGGTGCTCACCTACGAGGTGGACAAAATTTCCATCGTGCTGCCCACCGAGACCGACGAGCTGAAGATCGCCGAAGGCAAGGATTACGTCACCCTGATGACCTGCACCCCCTACGGCATCAACACCCACCGCCTGCTGGTACGCGGCCACCGCGTGGAGACCCCGGATCAGTACAAGCACATCCGTGTTACTGCCGAAGCGCTCAAGATAGAGCCTATCATCGTTGCGCCCGTCATGGCGCTGCCCATGCTGCTGATCCTGCTGATCGGTATGCTGCTTTCCACACGCAAACGCAAGAAAACAAGAGGTGAAGAACATGAAAAGCATTGATCTGCGTCATCGTCTGGCAGCTGTGCTGCTGGCTGTGTGCCTTGTGGTATGCTGCGCCCTGCCGGCGTTTGCCACCAGTGCCAGCCTTGTGTCCGGGCGGCTGGGCTCGCTCCACGTCCGTCTGTACGACACCCACAACGATGTGCCCCTGCGCGGCGGCGAGCTGACCTTGTATCAGGTTGCCGCCGTCAAGCGCACCGGCGGCGACCTGTCCTACGCCTATACCGGCGATTTTACGGGCTGCGGCGTGCCGCTGGGCGATCTTTCCGACAGCACGCTGGCTGACCAGCTGGCAAAGTATCTGCCCACCGTGCCCGCCGTTGCCGCCCAGCAGAACGTTGACGAGGAAGGCTACGCCGACTTTACCAAGCTGCCGCAGGGGCTGTATCTGGTCATGCAGACCGAGGCTTCCCACGGCTACGAAGCCATCAAGCCCTTCCTTGTGTCCATTCCCCTGCCGGATGGCGACAGTTGGATCTACGATGTGGACGCCACCCCCAAGGTAGGCGCTACCATCCCGGATACGCCGGAGACCCCGCCGGACACCCCCGAAACGCCCCCAGACACCCCTGACACTCCCCCGGATACGCCGGACACGCCGCCGGACACCCCCGATCTTCCGGAGCAGCCGGACACCCCGGATACGCCGGTGAGCCCCGGCACACCGGATAACCCGGTAAGTCCCGGCAACCCGGACAATCCCGTAAGCCCCGAGAACCCGGATAACCCGGTCTCCCCTTCTAACCCGGATAAGCCTGTTCTGCCCCAGACCGGTCAGCTGAACTGGCCTGTGCCGGTGCTGGCCTGCAGCGGCGTGCTGCTGTTTGCCGCAGGCTGGGTGCTGAACCGTCAGGGCAAAAAGGAAAACTGACTTTGCGCTCCTTTCTTTTCGGCACAGCGTGGCGTTGTGTACCGAATTTGCTCCCCCGCAAGGGGGAGCATTTTTTGTGCCCTTCCCCTGCCGGGCGCAGCACGATTTTGAATGCGCTCCGCGTTGCTCTGCGCATAATCAGCGGAAAATATATTTTTAAATTTGCAATTCTGGAAAATCTGCGGATTTTCCAGAATTGCCTTTTCACGGGTGGGATTTGGGCACGAACCCTCTCAGGCATCTCGCTTTGCTCGATGCCAGCTCCCCCGAAGGGGGAGCTTTTTGGGTGGAGCTGGCGAACGCAGTGAGCCTGAGGGGGTACACGCAAAAGAGCCGCTGTACTTTTTGTACAGCGGCTCTTGTTTTATGCAATCTGTATTAGGTTTTTACTGCTGCTGGGCGGCCTTTTTGGCTTCCAGTGCCAGAATGGCGTCGCGGCGGCTCAGGTTGATGCGGCCCTGCTGGTCGATGTCGGTCACCT
>OJAI01000465.1_pt1 | contig 28538 bp, 33 predicted proteins | sample 1588891 | NCBI WGS metagenome assembly OJAI01 (sample SAMN03283255) | human gut metagenome | biome: human-associated habitat; material: feces | host: Homo sapiens | place: USA | collected 2013 | reverse complement strand
CAGCCTTGCATTAACCTTGCCGCAACCTTGCATTAACCTTGCATTTTGAAAAACGTATTAAGAGAGTATCTTTTATCAAAGAGCCTCTAAAATAAAGAGAAGCCCTCGCCGCAGAGGGGAGGGCTTAATCAACCAGAGGGAAGTCCAATGTAAAAGTAGTTCCATTCCCCGGTGTGCTTTCTGCTGTTATTGTACCGTTCATTTTTTCCACAAGCTGATGTACGATAGAAAGTCCAAGCCCGCTTCCTTTTTCAGACCGACCTTTATCGCATTTATAAAGACGTTCAAAAATATGTTTCAAATCATCTTTTTCAATTCCCACACCGTTGTCTGTGACAAGTATTCTCATATTCCTGTCCTGCTTGGATAGCGAAATATTAATTTTATCTGCATGACTATGGACAATCACATTTTGTACTAGATTATTCAGTATACGCATGTATGCATCAGGATCAAGTCGTACCCAAAACGGCTGTTCTGGAATATCAATGCTGTAATCTATTTTCTTATCTTCAAAAATGGGAATCCAGTCAATGAGAATATTTCTTGTCAGTTCCGCAGCCTCGACAGGATCTATCGACAAAACAAATTCATCCGAGTTCAGTTTAAACCAGTCGAACAGCACATCAATGTATTCTTTCAGATCATGAGCTTTACGGCGAGCAATCTCAACATATTCATCTTTATCTTTACCGGTAACAATTCCCTTGTGTGCAGCATCGAGATACCCGATCAGTGTAGTAAGCGGTGTTCGCACATCATGGGAAAGACTTGTCATAAGTTGCTTATTAACTTCCTCTGTTTGTCTGAATAGAGATAGTTCTTTTTCATAAGAGGAAACAATATCGTTGACTTCATAAGCTATGGACGCAGTAAGTTCGTCTGTTGCAGACAAAATGCGCCTGTTGCCATTTCCTGCTTTAATATCTTCCAGCGCATCGAGCATCTCGTTAATCTGCACTTTTACCCGTCTAATAACCAAACTGCAAATTAAGACTGAAATAACAGCAATCGCAACTGATATAAGAACAAGAAATTCCATTTCATCAGACCTCCTTGCTAAAACGATATCCTATCCCTTTTATCGTCTGAATATATTTGGGATGACTGGGATTTTCTTCTAATTTCTTCCTCAGCCGGCTGATAATCGCCATAATATTGCTGTCATCATAGCAGTATTCTTCTCCCCAGACTTCTTCATAAATTTTCTGTTTTGTTAATATTTTTCCCTGAAATTTTACAAGAAGTAAAAGTATGTCAAACTCCTTGGGCGGAAGTTCAAATGTGCCATTTACCGAGGTTATTGTACGATTATCAATATCAATTTTCAGGCCGTCAAAATCAAGCTGCTGTGGAGATTCCTCCGACTGATTAAATCGGGTATACCGGCGGATCAATGAAATAATGCGGGCTATCAGTTCATCCATATCAAAAGGTTTCGTTAAATAGTCGTCGGCTCCTGCCCGTAGTCCACACACTTTAGAAACGCTATCATTTTTTGACGTAAACATCAGGATAGGCAGGCTGCTTTCCTTTCTGATTTCTTCCAGTGTTTCAAAGCCGTCCATGCCTGGCATCATTACATCCAGTATCACTAACTGATAATCCTTCTCTTTCAGCTTCATCAATCCTTCTTTTCCCGTATTGCAGCAGTCAGCTTCAATATTTTCCGATAACACACTGTGTTTAATTAACGCACAAAGCTCTTTGTCATCATCTATAATCAAAACCGTATTCATTGTAAATTTCCTCCAAATCACCTGCGTCTATTCCCAACTGTCTTGGTTCGCTTGTCTATGATAGTTATTATATAAAGAAGTTATGGATACATCAACTAACATTTATGCACGAACAAACCGGAAAACAGTATCGTTTATTATTCTCCTGCAGCTACCTGAAAATCTTAAAACATACTTATAAAAAAACCCAAGGGCTCATTCCCCTGGGACATCCACAAACTTGTATCCGACTCCCCACACCGTCTGGATATATTCTTTTGCTATATGCTTCCATAACTTCTGAAAGATACTCCCGTTGAAAAGGCAATGCTCTTGTCACTTTCAAATTTTTCTTATTCCTTTCACAATATCCGCCCCGACAAATCTATATATAGTTTCCTTTTGCATTTGACACCTACTATATCTTGTGCTACTATAATCTTGTATTTGAGTTTTTGTGTCATCCCGAAATGGGAGTCTGGGCCATTCACCCAGGACACATGCTGTTTAAGTTGGAAAATCGTGTCATTATAATGCCGTTTTTTACGGCACTGTAATGGCACTTTTTTTATTTTACTATTATTTATTTTAACGCCCAAAGAGGCAGAAAGGAGAATTTCTATGTCAGCAATCATCTTTTTACCAGGGAGGCCCACAACCGATCCTCAGATCATGCAGGCAAAGAACAGCAACACAACCTATACGACTCTGGACATCTCCTGCCCCCAGCGGGGAGCAGACGGAAACAAGGAGACCGTATTCTATTCCTGCTATTTCAATTCATTTCTGGCAGACCGCCTGATCAAAGCAGGAGTAAAAAAGTCAACCGGTCTGATTATCATTGGAGAGCTGGAGCTGCATCCCTTCATTCATCAGAAAGGGAAAAACCAGGGGAAACCGAACTCCGGCCCCAGCGTGGTTGTCAAAGACTGGCAGTTTGCACCTATGACTTATGACGATGCAAATGGAGCCAATCCCGGTGTACCTGGAGGCGTTCCTCAGAACGGCTATGGACAGCCCGGAGGAGCTCCTGTACCCAATCAGCAGGGCGGATACCCGACACCCGCACAGGGCGGCTATCCACAGGCATCCGGTGCTCCTGCCGGCAATTATGCTCCTACAGGCGCCGCACCACAGAACCAGAATGGATATGCACGGGGAGGACAGGGAAGAACAAATGCCCCACAGAGGAACGTACCTCAGAACGGTTACAGACAGCCCCAGAACGGCTATGCTCCGAATCCTGGAAGCGCACCGAATTACGCACAGGGCAATCCGAACCAGCAGCCTTCCGGCGGCTATGCTCCTGGAAACGGGACAGCTCCGGGAACACAGGGCGGCTATCCGGGAGATGGATTTACCCAGGTTACAGAACAGCAGGCTGAGACACTTCCCTTCGTCGCTTGATGCTGACGCACAAAAAATTTCATAAGGAACGATCCATGTAGAGAATTGCACCCGGAGACTACTCCGTACAGGCAGTTCTTTTTTTGTGTCCGCACAGGATCCAGGAGAGCGCCGATCATCGGCTCTCCTGGGTGCGGCACAGCAAGTTTAGAAAGAAAGGAAGAATTTACATGAAAGCAAAGAAAGCCAGAACGATCAAAAAGACGTTACAGATCACCGTATTGTGCCTGTTTGCGGCGGCATTTCTGCTCCCAAAGGGAAGCCAGTCCTATCTGATGACTGGCATCGCTGCTGCAGGAGTCCTTGTTTCCCTGGCAATCCTTATCATCCCTCCGCTTGCTTCCGGACTCCGGAAATTGCGGATTCCGACTGGAAGGGCAACGGATACAGGAAACGGGAACTCAGATCTGGAAACCATCCTGATCCGGCAGATCAGCTACCAGATTACAGACACTCTTCAGTCTGCTTTTCCGGAAGCCACCTGGGAATTTGCAGAACCCCTGCGTCTTTCCCACCTGCTGGATGGCGATGCGATCCGCTTATCTACCAGGAACACCGGAAATCATAACTTTGCAGAAGTGTCTATGGATGAATACGGCAGCCTGCATCTTCAGATGCTGACTGTCTCTGCGTTGAAACGGAAAGGCGACAAAGCCGCTTCCCCGGATACGCCAAAGGTTGATCCTGCGTCCTGGTACTCCCTGATCGGGAAACCATTCCTTGTGGAAATGATCGGGAATTTACAGGCAAAAGGACACCAGAAGCTGTTCATTGGAGAACAGGGGGATGTTTATATTCTCAACGGGAAAGAACCGGAGGTAAAAGGCAAGCTGGAACATTTTCCGCCGAAAGCCTACTGGCCTGCACTCCTGCAGGTATTTGCCGATGATGAACTGGAAGCGGCAGAGACGGAAAACGCAGTAGAGATCACCTGGGCATAAGGAGGAAAAGCAACCATGGCAAGTGGAAAATTAGTGGAAAGCTGGACCTTCCAGCGCACGCTCCCAGAACCTTTTAAGGACTATACGGATGACGCCGTGTTTAAGAATATCGCATCCAAATACTGTACCCAGCCGCAAAAGAGAAGCACGCTCCATGCGGCTACCCTGCAGGCCGTCCTGACCTATATGGAACTGGAGGAGCCCGCAGGCGGGAAGTCGGCAGAGGAACTGGGGGCAATCGGGAGCCAGACCAATACCTATACAGTGGCAGAATATCCCAGCCGTACCGGAGAACTTCATGTGGTGGTCTATAACCCTGCAAACGGGAAATTTATTGCCGGGAAGTACACGGTGCCGCCGGATACGGAAAATACACCGGAGAAATATGTATTCAAAGATTCCGAGAATACAGGAACTGCTTTGTTATTCGCTCTGATGCCTACGTTTCTTTCCGATGAGGAGTTCAATGAGAAATACCAGCAGTTAAAGGAATACCGTGCAGCCGGTTATCCGGACATGGATGAGGCGGCAGAAACGGCGGCTGTCCTTTGTGACAACGCTTACCGCCGGATCCGATACAGTGATACGCTCGCAACGGGAGGGATCCGCACGGATATTGCTGCCAATGGTGTCATCCCGCTGCTGAAGCCGCTGGCTCTTCAAACGGGAACCTATGCGCCTACGGAAATCATCCACGGGACTTTCCAGGTACTGAAACCCGGCAACACCTTTAAGAAAAAAGCGGAAGTCATAGCGAAAGCGGATTTTGTGGGACAGTATATCCTGTCACCTGCCCGTGTACTGACTCCGGAGGAGGAACTGACCGTCCCGGTACTGCCGGACTGGTATATCATCCCGAAGGAAGTCAAACGGATCTGTGAACACGCAAAAGTCACTACGGACACGGTACAGCCCATGCGGAACTTTCTCCTTCGTGGCCCTGCCGGTACGGGAAAAACGGAAGGAGCCAAAGCAGTTGCTTCCGGGCTTCATCTTCCTTACCGGTGCCTGACCTGTTCCGCAAATACAGAGGTATTCGATCTGCTCGGGCAGATCCTGCCGGATGTGGACGGGAAACGCACTGCCCTGGAGCGGCAGTATCCGTCTTTCCAGGATATCATGCTGGACCCGGCAAGCGCCTATGAAAAACTGACCGGAACCTACGATGAAAATGTTACAGAAGATCAGGTCTACAAGCAGCTCATTGATACTATTTTTGATGAAATGCACGAATACTATGCCCCCAAAACCAGCCAGCAGCATTTCCGCTACGTGGATACGCCGCTGGTGGAAGCAATACGGAACGGATACCTGATTGAGATACAGGAGCCAACGGTCATTGCAAATCCCGGTGTGCTAGTGGGATTAAACTCCCTGATGGACCGATGCAACAGTGTGTTTCTCCCCAACGGTGAAACGGTACAGCGGCATCCGGATATGGTGATCGTCGTAACAACAAACAATGACTATGCAGGCTGCAAGCCCTTAAACCAGTCCGTAATCTCCCGTATGAGTGTGCTCATCGACCTGATGGAGCCGGATGAGGAGACACTGGTGGAACGGGTGGTTGGCGTTACCGGCTGCAAAGAGAAAAAGACTGTTCAGACAATGGCACGGATCGTCCACTCCATCTCGGAATATTGTCGGGAAAACCTGATCACCGATGGATGCTGCGGTGTCCGGGAGCTGATTTCCTGGGTGCAGTCCTATATGGTCTGCGGCGATATCCGGGAGGCGGCCCATTACACCATCCTGCCTTCTGCTACGGCAGATGCGATCAGCCGTGCGGAGGTTGAGGAAAGCTGTCTGGATACTGTCCTGCCATCCTGAAAAGAGAGGAGGCAAGCCAGTGGGTAAAACGCCTCTTACAGAACCAGAAATGTATGCACTTCTTGCAAAAAACCTGTCCTACTTACGCAAATCTCAGGGCGGGCTTTCCCAAAGAGCGGTGGCACGGATCTTACACCTGCCGCCAAAAACCATTATGAATTACGAAAACTGCAGGGCCACTCCGCTTGCCTATGCTGTCCTGAAACTGGCAGATTATTACGGCTGCTCCGTGGAAGACCTGCTGACAAAAAATCTCACAGAAAGGAAATAGAAGATTGAACAGTAACCAGAAAAAATTAAAGCAGATGATCCGGGAAGAGGAATCTTCCATTACCGATCAGGAATTTTTTACGTCCTCTGCCTTCCATCAGTATCTGACCTCTCAGGCTCGTGCTGCTACCGGGCGTTACTGCTACGGCCTGCAGGCACTGATTTCCTGGGACGAATCCGATGGCGCAGCACTGGCTTACACAGACTATTATAAGATCTACCTGAACGCAGCAAACCGTGTTACCCAGAGCTTTCCGTCCCGCTTCCTGCGGGCGCTGAGCCTGGTAGGGATGACCGGACATGAGACGGCTCATCTTCTGTTTACGGATTTCACCACCCGGAACCTTTACCTGACAAACCTGGGGAACGGCTCTTTTTACCCGGAAGATCCTTCCGTGGAACTGCCGGCCTATCAGAAAAACCAGACGGAAATCCTGGACGCCCTGCAGGAAAAGGACAAGGCCGTATCTCTGACCTTGCAGACCTGTGCGGCTTCTCTTCAGAACATCCTGGAAGACATCTATATTGAAGCGAGGATGTGTGCTGCCTTTCCCGGCAGCTTCCGAAAGGGTATCCAGCTCAATAACCTGCGGATGCTGGAGCAGATTCCGGATCTTCACGAACAGCTCAGCCGGGATTACCAGCCGTTTACGATTGCAACCAACCTGCTTCTGGCCTATTGCCGGTCCGGCACCATCAGTAACCGCTTCCACAGCGACAGCGAATACCTGGATGTGCTGGCCGATGGTATGGAGTATATCGACACGGCGCTGGAAGCACCATCGATCAAAGAACGGCTGACTGCGACAAACTGCCTGCTTGTCCTGTTCTGGGACTTTATCAAACCGCTGGTAGAAGAAATGCGGGAGAAGCTGGAACACCAGGATGAAACGGAAGCAACAGAGGAGCTTCAGGATCTTCTGGATCAGCAGATTGCAGGCGGCACGCCCATTCCTCTGGGAAAAGGTGGTGGAGAGGTAAAAAATATCCCTTCCGCCAAAGGAGGCGCAGGCACCGATCCGCAAGACGCAGATTTCTTTTCTTCCAAAGGCCGTCAGGAAAGCCTGAAGGAAGCGGAAAAAGTGATGGCGGAGGAAGGCGGGCGGATTGCCCTTGCCAAGACCAGCGCTATTTTAGATGGCAATGATCCGGGCGTAACCTACGCATCCCAGTATGCCGGCACCGGCTATGAGGATGCGGCATCAGATATTGCCCGTGTCTTAAATGAAGCCGCAACAGAAAGAGCGCAGGCAGCCTATGAGCAGCAGCTGACAGAAGAATTACAGAAAGCAGCAAATGATATCCATTACGGAAATGCCCATGCCGGTATCCATGTGACCATTCATCGGGTACAGGAGATTTCAGACCGGCTGATCCGGCAGTATGAGGAAGTTGCACCTCCTCTTCTCAGGGCGTCAAAACGCCTGCAGAGTTCCATCCTTCCTCTCTTAAAAGAGGAGGCGGAAGGCGGAAAGCAGAAGAACCTTCTGTATGGACGGCGGCTGGATATGCGCTCCTTCCATCACCAGGACGGTTCTTTCTTCATAAGGACCCGGCTCCCAGCCGATGAACAGCGGCTGGCAGTAGGGCTCCTGATTGACGAAAGCGGATCTATGGGCTGGGGTGACCGTATCACTCATGCCAGAAAGACAGCCATTGTCCTTTATGACTTCTGTGTCAGCCTGGGGATCCCGGTGACTATCTATGGCCATTCCACGGATTACCGGGGCGTAGCCCTCTATTCCTATGCGGAGTTTGACTCTGTGGACGAGAATGACCGCTACCGGCTGATGGATATGATAGACCGCAGCGGCAACCGGGACGGCGCAGCGCTCCGCTTTGTTGCAGAGCATCTGGCGAAAAGACCGGAGAACCGGAAACTTCTGATCCTGATCTCCGACGGTCAGCCAGCCGATACCGGTTATCGCGGCACGGAGGCAGAGGCGGACCTGCGGGGAATCAAGCAGGAATACGCCAGACAGAATATCGTACTGTTTGCGGCAGCCATTGGAGAGGACAAGGACGCCATCCAGCGCATCTATCAGGAAGGATTCCTGGATATTACCCGTCTGGACGACCTGCCGAAAAACCTGACGCTCCTCGTTAAACAGTACCTCAAATAAATCATAGAAAGAAGGGATAACTTATGAGCCAGTCTTATCAGAACCTGGCATCAGACCAGATCTGTAAGGTCCAGAATGACAAAAAACTGATCTCATTCCATGACCGGCTGCGGGCCGCTTTGCCTGGCAACTATGCACAGATACACGCCAAAGGAGAGTTTTCAGAAAACAACCATAAGGTTCACTCGCTCATCGGCGTATCTATCCAGGATTATTCCAACGGCACCGGGGAACGCAATATCATCACCCGGTTCCATTTAAGCCCGGAGCAGGTGCAGTTTTTCCTCACCCGCCTTACCGCAGGCTTTCAGGAATTTGAATGGAGTATCAGCAAGATCTTTGGGGAACCCGATCAGTACGGGTACTCCACCGCACAGCAGTTTTCCATTTCCAGGCACGCTCGGGCATCCGACGGCAGGGAAATGAAGAACCCGTGGCGGATCCAGATCATAAACGGAAGGGGGATCAAAGTACAGAATCGAAACGGCGGCTCCTATATGCAGTCGGGCAGCTTCCAGATGGACAAATCTGCCTTTATCCAGCTCACGGACATGGATCTCTACCTGCTCTTAAAGCGGGTGGATGCCTATGTGACCGAGTGGGAGCGCTGCATTGCCCCGCCGCTGATCTCAAACGGGAAAGAGATGCTCGCAAATCAGCAGGTCCAGCGCCAGCAGATGCAGCGGCAGCCTTACCCATACGCAGCATAGAAAACACGATACAGCCATGCAGGAAAGGAAGCGGAAGCCCCGCTTCTTTTTCTGTTCCGGCGTAAGAGAAAGGACGGTTTTTATGAGTATTGCCGTGATACGAAACATGGATACCCAGGGGCGCATCATCATCCCTGCGGATATCCGCAAAGAAACAGGCATCCGCAGCGGCAGCACCCTGGAGATTGCCACGGACGGGACAACCATCCGCATCCGGAAGTGTACGCCCCGGAATACCGGTTCCAAAGAACTCCGGGATTTCCTGGAGCCTCTCTATAAGAACATCCGCTGCGGGCTTGCCATCAGCAGCACTGACTGCATCCTGGCATCCAAAGGCTGCTATCTGCCAGAAGGTGCACAGATCACAGAGGAACTGCGTTCTTGTATCGAAGAGAGCAAAGAAATCTTTTCTCAATCGGGCCTCTGCCCGCCAGTTCCCGACTGCTTCCGGAAGGTTGCCGCACTGTTTCCGGTCACTTTAGCTCTGGCTTCTAAAAAAGCAGCGCTATTGCTGATCCCGGAGCCAGGACAGTGCTTATCGGGCGCCGAGTGTAACTGCACACGCCTGATAGCAAACATGATTACCCGGAAATACAAACCGAATGAATAGAAAGGACGAATGATTATGAAAGCATTGCACCCATTAACAGAAGAACAAAGAATTTTCGCAGAGAAGCACCATGATTTTATCTATCAGTATCTGAACGGACGCCACCTGAATATCGAGGATTACTACGATACCGCTGTCTTTGGCTATCTGAAAGCCGTACAGGATTATCTGGAGAAACCGGAACTTCAGCAGTACCGCTTCTCCACCATCGCCCGCATCGCCATGCGGGATGCACTGGCAACGGAATGGAAAAAACAGAACCGGCCCATGAGCCGGGCTTATCTGGAGGAGTATCAGGAAGATACCGCTGAACTGGACGTTTTCCTTCCTGTCCGGCAGGAACGTCTGGCAGAGGCAATGGATGACCGGAACCGCCTGCTGGCGCTTCTGGCTTATCTGACGCCGAAGGAGCGCCAGGTGGTCCATCTGCAGGCGGACGGCTACACCTACCACGAAATTGCCGAGATCTGTAATATTACATCCCACGGGGTACACAGCCGGTTCTACCGCCTCCGCAGAAAAGTACGGAGTCTGGATGGAATGGAGGTGTGACTCTTTTATGACGAATGAAAAAATCACGGCTATGCCAGTAAAAAAGAAACAGATCCATCTGACCGCCACTCTCAGCCTGCCCCTGCGTCTGCATGAGCGGGCCTGGATCCTAACAGGCTCCCGGTCCCTGTCTACTTCCCTGGTCCAGCAGATCCTGGAGGTATCGCAGGACGGCGTCGTATTTGAAACCGAAAACACCATTTACCATTTGACCTATGCACGCCGTCCGGCAGAGATTGAGGTGATGTGCGCTTGACTGATATTTATGAACGGGGGAGCAGCCTGCAAAAGCTGCTCTCCACCCTGAAGCTCAACCGGGAACGGGTTCCTCTAGAAACTTTAAAGAGCGTATACCGTATACCTTATGAAGAGCTGAAGGCACGGATCCGGGAAAGTGTCCAGGAATTTGTCCTTCTCGTCGCCTGCCACCACCTTCTGATCAATCCGAATTTTTCTCTGGATGAACAGACAGCTGTGGTACAGGCTGCCATTGACCGCTCCCGGATTCCAAAGGAGATTGGAAAAAGCCTGACCAGAGACTATGACGTGTCGAAGATCCACCGGATGGCACTGAAGCTGCGGGAAGAGATCGAAGCGGCACTCTGGCCCTATATTGACCGGGAAACCTGTCTGGTGGCTGACCTTGCGGATATTGAAAAAACGCCGGTCATCTATAATACCCTGACCAGACAGATCTACCAGGACGGGGGATGGATAGACCAGCCACTGGATCTGCGGGGAACATTACTGATTTACAGGAAACAGGAGGATGCTGTGCTGCCAGGCGCAGCCCTCCTTCAGAAAGGAGAACAATAGTTATGATATTAGAAAGAAATGAAACACCAGAAGAACTCGCTTTTGCACTAACTTTTCCGCAAATACGGGAAGCGCATGAAATCTACAAAAAGCACTGCTTTTTCCAGGATTTTATCGGGCAATGCGAAGACCGGCGACAGGACAGGATCGGACTTTGTAACCTTCCCTATCAGACACTGGAACATGAGACAGATATCCTGTGTACAGCCTATGAACTGTATGAGAAACTGGAGGACAGCAATGTTTCCTATCATGTTACGATGGAGAACGTGATCGATGCAATCGAGAAACAGATTTTAAACGGCGAACTGCGCCTGCATACAGAACCGGCGCCCCGTGTGGTGCTGGTCATGGAGGACGGCATTGTTACCGCCTCGTATACAAACACTCCCTTTATTCAGGCAGAAGTCATTAAACTGGACAAGGAATATGATTCCGCCGAAGAGCGGGAGGCAGTTTACGGAGCTTTAAAGCACGATCCGGAGCTGACCGAATGTGAGTGCCATATTACCTGGCCCGGACGTGAAAAGGAGGCCGCCTGATGACAAATGTCTGCAAGAATACACAAGGAAATACACCGATAAAGATTTATGTTTTACACGGGTATACAGACGGTCTGACAGATCCCATTGTCAGCACCGACTACGAGGAAGTGTACGCAGCAATGAAAGCTGCCTATGAAAGCGCCCTGGACGGGGTAGAACAAGAAGATTCTGACCGGGAATACAGTTTTCTGGAAGGCTGGTCTGCTACTGCTGTCGTGCATGGTGACTGGATGGAATGGCAGATTGCGGAACTGGAGCTACAAATCCCCAACGGACAGCCTGCATCCCAAGCTTGAGATTTCTGTCATATCCGACAGAAAATCCCCTCTGTATCTTGTCCCGGCAGTATGGTAAAATAGACTCATTGAGAATAAGAAGGAGCGATTTCCTATGAAGAACGAAGAACTGATCCGGCGTTTCCGGATTGAGCGGAAGAAATTTGACCGCTCCGGTATCTACGCCTATACCCAGCGGACGCTGGCTTACAACTCCAATAAGATCGAAGGCTCCACACTGAATGAGGAGCAGACAGCCTCTCTGTTTGACACCGGTATGCTGCCCCGCAGTGATGATTATTACCGGGTCAAAGATGTAGAGGAAACCAACGGCCACTTCCTGATGTTCAATAAGATGATCGACACACTGGATGAGCCTTTGAGCGAGGAACTCATTAAGGCGTTCCATTTTGAGCTGAAAAGCGGTGTGTTTGAAGACCGTGCCAACGGCTATGCCATCGGGGATTATAAAGAGCGTCCAAATATGGTGGGAATATATGAAACCGCCCTTCCTAAAGAGGTGCCGGAAAAAATGAAGGAACTTCTCGCCTGGTATCACGGAATCTCAGTCAAGACTCTTTCCGTCATGGCTCAGTTCCACGCCCGGTATGAGGCGCTGCATCCCTTCCAGGACGGCAACGGCAGGACCGGCAGGCTGATCTTGTTCCGGGAATGCTTAAAAGCAAATCTGACGCCGGTGCTCATTGAGGACAAGTTCCGGGGCAGATACATCGAAGGGCTGAAGGAATACCGGGAAACCGGAAAGACCGTACTTCTGGAAGAACTGTTTATGGGAGAACAGAAAGAATATGCTAAGAAAGTGGACTATTTTCTTGGCGAAGACTAAATGACTTTGAGCCGCCCTCACGGACGGCTCTTTTTATGTTCCCGGATTAAATGTGTATCCTACTCCCCAGACAGTCTGGATATATTGCCTGTCAGTATAAGCCCTGAGTTTCTTCCGGATACCGTAAATCATACATTCGACCTTTGCATACACACTTATAGGAATATCATCCCACACAGCTTCATATAGCTGCTCTCTGGTAAAAACCTGCCCTGGATGTCTGGCCAGAAACAGCATCATATCAAACTCATGATGCGTAAGATATATTTCGTTTCCTTCCACCAATATCCTATGCTGATCTGAGAAAATAGAGATTCCTGGAAAAGTGGTCGCATTTGTTAAGTCCAATCTATATTCCTCCACCGTGATATGTTCCTTAATAACAGATAGAACTTGATGTAAAATAGTGGTTTCAGTATCTTTAAATTCAACAATCAGAAAATAACCGATGCTTTCACCTCCTGTAAGTGTAACCGATTTTTAGTTTTCCCATCTTACCGGCAAATAGCCTTGATGCTTCTATTCATATTCCCTCAATCGTTCGATGATCGAGCCTTTACTGGATATTTTCCGGTATGATAGTAATGGCGCTACAATACATATTACAGTCAATAAAAGTATTCCGCAAATCAATGGCATAATTGGCACAGAAAACGGAACATCCATATAATTCATAGACTGGAAGCAAATATACGTAATGATTGTCCCCACAATTACGGTAATTATAATAGAAAATACAGCGTATAAGAAACCTTCCCTGATCAACAGTTGATCAATCTGCTTTCTGGACATTCCTATGCTTTCCATAATAGAAAAAGTTAATTTCCGGTTCTGAATACCGCTAGCCATTGTATTAACATAATTCAGCACGCCTACCATTAAAAGCAATAATGCGATCACAGTTCCTATTGCCTGCATATTTCCCTGGGATTCCTGAATTGTTCTCATTTCTTCCAGCTTTGAAAGAACTGGCAGATCATTACTATAAGGACTGTTTTTTAGGATCTCCATAATGGAACTTTCCGTGTTTTCATCATAAGTCTTTTCGTATTTAATATTCAATTTTAAAAGGTAAGGTTCTGAAACAAGCCTTTCTAAATATTCCTTACTTACTATCAGACTTGGGCCGATTGTAGGAGATGTATAATATGACTCATAACTGACGGATCCAATAGCAATTTCATAACTCTTATCCTGTACCTCAAAAAATATGTTCTGATTCTGTATATCTTCTGTCGATATTTCAAAGCCAGCATATTGCACAATGCAGACTTTGCCGTTCATAAAATCTTCCTTGTCTACAGGTGTACCCAAGGACTGATTAAGATAATCAAACTCCGCCTCGTCTATCCCTTCAAGCATACCGTAATAGTTTTGGGGATGACTCTGATAATCAGATACGGTTTCCGTATGAGACGTATATGGTCTTGTTGAAAGGTAACCTTCCAGCCACCTGTCAGAAAATCCGTCTTCCTGATATGGAATGGTGATCGGAACACCCGTAAGCACATGAATATCCCGAATTTCTTTAATTTCTTCCAGTTCAGAAAGGATATTTTTATTCAGTGCCGGCTGCAAGGAATTTATGCTGTCCGCCGTCTGCGTATCATTCTGGATGATCAAATCCGCATCCCTGTAATTTGGCATAACCGTCCGTTCCCCATAACTGCTGATAATAGTAGTCAGACAATAAAAAACGGTTAAGCTGGTTGCCAGTGATAAGAAAACGACAATCGTTTTTTTCTTATCTCTCTTCAGCTGTTCTAGTGCCATTTTCCAGAAAAAACGTCCATGCTTGCTTTTTTTACGCCCTATGCCACCAGAAGTATATGCCCGATATTTTGTTGCTTCTACAGGTGTAATATTCGTTGCCATGCGAATAGGTGTACGAATCCCCCACACAATAGAAATAGCTGTAATTACGATACTCAGTAGCAATACAGCAGGATAAAAATGAAGTTCCAGGTTTCCATCAGCTATGCCTAATACTCTCATGACATAAGGGATCAAAATTATTGATGTAAAAATTCCCAGTACAACACCTATAACAATCCCTGATATCCCGATAAGAAACATCTGTTTACGGATAAACCATACTAACTGTTTCTTTGTCATTCCTAAAGTCTGAAGCAACCCATAGTAGCGTATCTTCCCGGAAACAGATAAATACAGAATATTGTATATCAAAAGATACGCACTCAGACAGATAATGAAACCCAGACCACTGATTCCCATAAGTATCGTAAGAGAATTGGATATATAATCCGAAACCTGAAATAATTGCTGTTTGTTTAAAGACAAGCTCTTCTCAGTTTCATTAATAGTATGGTTTGTAACAAAATTATGGGCATATTTTATATACAGAATTCCACTCTGTTCCATCGAGTACCCACTCGTACTGAAAAATGCGTCAGAAACATAGAAAATAGCCTGATTTCCATAACCTTCCCATATTCCGCTGATCACAAAATCTTCCGTATGGATGCCAGTGTTATCTTCATATGTCATGGATAGGGTGTCTCCTAATGTCAACGACTCTTTTCCACATTCCTTTAGTGCTTCTTTTGTGACGAGCAATTCTTTTCTCTCCACAGGATATGATCCTTCTACCATTGTTCTGGCCGGTGCACTCTGTTGTTCCCAGTAAACAGGATCACACCAGATCAGCCCTACATTAATCGTATCATCTGCATCTGTACTTTTCACATATCCAGCATAGGATAGGGCTCCAACAGTCTGAATATCTGGATTTTCCGTCAAAATAGTTTTCTGTTCTTCTGTAAATCCATTAATAACTGTTGCATCATACTCTGCGCCGAACAAACGGGTATTCTGCAGGCGGCTTAAATCCAGATAAGTAATACCGATTGTGAAAACACCAAATATCATAAAAGCAGACAAGGCAACAGTAAAAAACAGGATCATGAACTGTCTTTTATTAGTTTTTACTGTATTTTGAGCCAGTTTATTGATAATTGCTTTATTATTGTTTGCCAGCATAAACTCACCTTCTCTCCCTGTTCACATCTGCCTCATAAAAGTTCATTGGCACTGACGGCAAAACTCGGCCATCCTCAATCCTCACGATTCGTTCTGCCATCTGTGCAATATCCGGATCATGTGTAATTACAATAAGTGTTTGTTGATACTGGCGGGCAAGGACTTTCAACAAACCTATCACATCATGGCTTGCTAATGTGTCCAAATTTCCAGTAGGCTCATCAGCAAGTATAATTGCAGGTTTTGTTGCCAACGCCCTGATGATTGCAACTCTTTGCTGTTCACCTCCAGAAAGCATGGCCGGAAGCATTTCTTTTTTATCTGCGATGTTTAACGTCTCCAATAATTCCTCAATAAAATTTGTATCAATCTGTGCCCCATCCAATTCCAGAGGAAAAATTATATTATCATAAATGTTTAAATCCGGAATCAGATTATATTGTTGAAAAATAAAGCCAACTTTTCTTCTGCGAAACAATGCAAGTTGTTCATGATTCATTTTCTCCAGATTCATACCATCTACAATTACTGTCCCGTCCGTAGGGGTATCCAAACCGCCAATCATATGAAGGAGTGTACTCTTTCCGCTCCCAGACTTTCCGATAATAGCTACAAATTCCTGTTCCTGAACTTCAAAGTCCACGCCATCCAAAGCCTTAACAATCTGGTTCCCAACTTTATAGTATTTCTTTAAAGACTGTGTCCTAACGATACTGTTTCTCATGTTTCTACCTCCTTATGCTTCAAGCATAAATCACAAAAATCACAAACCGTTCACAAAAAGAAAAAATCACAAAACTGTGATTTTCCCTGACCTTAGTTTGGAAGGTAGATGCAAAAGGTACTTCCACAACCCACTTCCGACTCTACTTCAATATATCCATTTTGCAAAGTAATGATTTCTCGTGCCAGATATAAACCAATTCCAATACCTTCACTGTCATGGATTTCCGGTTCTCGGTAAAAACGTGAAAAAATCATACCCTGCCGTTCCGGCGCAATCCCCTTCCCGGTATCTCGAATACAAATTTTTGTAAAAAGTTCCTGTCTGCACACGGAAATATAAATATTTCCGTTTTTCCCGGTATACTTTACAGCATTGTCCAGTATGTTAAAGAGTGCTTCGCTGGTCCATTTTTTATCATGATTCAGAATTAACTTTTCGTCATAGTCCACATGGATCTGAATCTGTTTGCTGTCTGCTCGTGGAACCACAGCTCCAATAGCAGCCGCAAGTATTTCTGAAATACAGGTCAACTGCTTCTGAATCCGAATGGTGCCAGTCTCAAGTCGGGACATTTTCACCATACTCTGAAGCAGAAAATCCAGCTTATCCACTTGTCCCCCCAGCTTTTTTAAAATATCATCTTCCTCAATTTCATCATTTTTATCCGCAAGCAGTTCCAAATATAATTTCACGTTTGCAATCGGGGTTTTTGTCTGATGCGAGATATCGGAAACCAGTTCCTTCAATTTTTCTTTCTCTTCTGTAACCTCTGCATTTTTATGTGTGTACATATGAGAAAGACGTACCAGTCTTTCGTAAACCATCCCCCATAAATCGTCTGATTGATATGCCTCAGCCATAAGTTCCTGGTCATTCAGCATCCTATTCAATGCAGTATCAAGTTTTTTCGTGAAATCATAAATATCTTGTTTTAATCGATAATTTTTCCATATAAAATAGGCAATTAGTGCAACGAGCAATGCTATAATCACGTAGGCTATCATTTCCATATGTATCCCATTCCATAAACATTTGAAATATAAGTATGCTCATCTGTTTCCAGTTTTTTTCTCAATCGGTTAATATTTACAGCCAATGCGTGCTTATCCAAAAGCTGTACTCCGTCATTCCATAAGGAATCTAATAGAACAGCATAGGTGAGCAGTTGTCCTTTATTTGAGATCAATTTTTTTAGAATCTTATACTCTGTGGGGGTTACCGGACAATCCTGCTCCCCGGCGTGTACAATTCCCAATTCAAAGTCTATCTTAAGGAACCCGTCATCATATACGTTGGAGTTCTTTGGCTCCCTAGAAAGAATCACAGATATTTTTTTCAACAGTATTTTCATAGAAAATGGTTTTGTCACATAATCATCGGCACCTAAATCATAACCTTTTAAAACATCGTCCTCCAAATCTCTAGCTGAAAGAAACATCACAGAAATATTGCACCGGGCCTTCAGCCATTTGCAAAACTGCAATCCATCACCGTCCGGTAAGTTGATATCCAATACAGCCAGATCAAAAGTATGATTCGTTACCAAAGCCATTCCTTCCTGACAGGAAAAAGCTGTTAGTACACGGTATCCCTCATTCCGCAGAGCATTTGATATCGTCTGGTTCAATTCCGCATCGTCTTCAAGTACAAGAAGCGTATACAATATAAAATCCTCCTAAATAGCAGTCATAAAGTTTACCTTGATTATATCAAATGCCAGCTATTGCCGCCACTACAATTACTCACTAAAACAACCTCATCTGCTCATACTCAGCGTGCGCCTCTAACAGAACCGGCGTCTTATGCAGTAAATACTCTGTCGCCCCGTCATCCAGCACCCAGTCTTTCAGCTCCTCCGGCTCCAAGATCAGAGGCATCCGGTTATGGACCGGCGCCACGGAAGGGTTGGCTTCTGTTGTCAGGACGACGAACCTTTCCTGATCCTCATACCAGTTATAGCATCCTGCCATAAAAAGTACCGGTGCGTCCTTCCGCTCGTATGAAAATTTCTCCCTGCTTTTGTTCCACTCATAAAAGCCTCGTGCCGGAATAATGCAGCGCCTGTGCCGCACACTATCCTGAAAGGTTCTGCGTTCCAGGGCACTCTCTGCCCTTGCATTGATCAGCAGTTTTCCTTTCTCGAACCCTGGAAAGCCCCATTTCATCTGTTCTGCAGCCAGATGATTTCCCTCCCCCTTTAGGATCATAGCATTTTGCGAAGGGACTACATCTCCGGTGCGCTCTATCTGCAGTTTCCTATCCAGATCCCGCACCAGCTTCTCAATTTCCCTGGCCGTCTCATCATCCACATAATAACGTCCACACATTTTCTTCTCCTTATCTCGACTTTCCCAGCGTTTGTTCCCTGCATTTCTTCAGCAATCTCTGGAGCCGTAAATAATCATAGGTACGAACAGGATTTTTAATCATCGCTTTAAAAGAAAACCGAAACAATATCTGATAAATGATCCCCTGACGGATACACCAGATACACAGTGCATAGGTGCTATGAATATCGCCCCTCTGAAGCAGCCGGACCAGATAAGAGATCTTCACAATATCCTGTTCTGTATATGCAGCAACTGCCACAGGAAAGCTTAGTCCTTCCATAAAAAACTGCAGTTGCTTTAATCCCTCCTCTGGAAATTTTAAAATATGCTTATTCACTATTCCTCTCCCCAACTTACCTTCCAACAATGCGACTCCGGATAATAATATAACCGAAATAGATATTCCTGATTTTCCACCACTGTACTACAGCAGAACTCCTGAATAGGAATACCACAATAAAATTTTTCTGCCTGCTTCTGTACATTAATGTGCGTAACTTTATGAATTACGCCTTCCTCATCTTGATATTTGAACATCATAGGAATTGTTCTGCCTTTGCTCGTGTACCAGACAGAACAGGCAATTTCCTTCATTTTTCTTTTCAGCTCGCCCTCATCCGGTTTCTGGGTGTTCGTTCCAATCCCCATGCTCATAGATCTCTACCTCCTATTTTACCCCGATTTTCTTATAATCAACAGTCCTTTTTTCTCTTGAGATTCCACCGGACATATGGTCAATCGGACTTCCGACAAATGCCGCCCGCTTTACCGAGTCAATCCCATACCGTCCACGGATCCGGTCCACCGTTGCGTCCATTTTCTCCAGCTTTTCATAATCTGTCGTGTCAAACATATCCAACTGGCGCATATTGAACCCATCCTTTACCCGGCTGGTGTGGATCCCCAGATGCCGGATGGCTGTCCCATCCCATAATTGGTCAAAAAGCTGGCAGACACAGCGATGGATCTCAATGGTAATGTTCGTAGTGTTCCGCAGCGTCATCTGGTGGCTGGCATAACGCAGGTCATGAGATTTGATTCCCACAGCAATCACTTCCGCCCGCACCTTTGCTGCCCGCAGTCTGGTTCCCACCGTCTCCGCCAACGCCAACAACACCAGCTTCGCAGTGGACGCATCCGTTACATCAAAGGCAATGGTGGTGGAGTTCCCGTATCCTTTATTGGCCGGGGCTTCAGACTGCACCACGGATACATCCATCCCATTGGCAAACGCCCAGATGACCTCCCCGTGCTTTTTCAGATGGACTTTCAGCAGATGCGGGTCCGCATGGGCCAGTTCCCCTATGGTATGGATCCCCAGGTTAAACAGCTTTTTTGCAGTCGCCCTACCCACAAAAAATAAATCACTCACCGGAAGCGGCCACATTTTATCTTCAATCTCATTATGCCACAGCGTATGCACCCGGTCTGGCTTCTGGAAATCTGATGCCATCTTGGCCAACAGCTTGTTCTCCGAGATCCCGATATTGACGGTAAATCCCAGCGTATCCCGGATTTGATCTTTCATCCTATATGCTGCCGTCACCGCATCGCCCCAGAGTCCTTCCGTACCTGTCATATCCACAAAGGCTTCGTCTATCGAGTATTGCTCTACGGTTGGAGAATACTGGCGCAAGATATCCATAAATGCCTTGGAGCACTTTTCATATAGCCCATAGTTAGGCGGAACCAGAATCAACTCCGGACATTTCTGTTTCGCCTCCAGAATAGTTTCTCCCGTTTTTATATGGAACTTTTTGGCCGGAATAGATTTCGCCAATATAATTCCGTGCCGCATTGCCATATCACCGCCAACCGCAGACACCTTTTCCCGCAGATCCTCCTTCCCGCCTAAATGGTGGAGGCGGTAAACAGCTTCCCAGCTCAGAAATGCGGAATTTACATCAATATGAAAAATAACGTTTCTTCTTTCCAAACTCATGTTCGCCTCCTTTTTCTCTTATTATGGCGAACATATGTTCTTTCGTCAAGAGGATTTTTCTGTCAAAACCTGACGTACAAAGGGGTGCTGCTTATTTGTTATGCTATATATAGGTGTGTAGAGCTATTTTTCATTTGACCACTACTATATCTAGTGTTATACTAAATTCGTACCATATATTTTGTGTCTATCCGGAAAGGATTTATCACACGCTGTTTAGGTTTGTAATCAGTCAGAGGGATACTCTGCCATCAGGCAGTACCTTCTGGCTTTTTTTGTTTTGCAGAGAACTGCACGCTGTCAGAGAATGAACATTTTGCGTCATTCTCTTTTTTTATGCCTGAACATGGGAAAGGAGGGTTGTTTTTCAATGCTCCGGATGGACATGGTAACAGAAAGGAGAATCAAAATGACTTACAAAGAATTTGAAATGCAAGTAAAAACGTATCTGGAGGAGAACCTTGGTGCTGACGTTACTGTCAGCACATACACGGCAAGAAAGAACAATCAAACCCTCTGCCAAGGTCTTCTCATTGAAGACGCCTCCGATGGAGAGCGTTTCTCAGCATCCCCGGTTATCTATCTGGATGATTTCTATAGCGACTTGTGTAATGGATCATCTTTTGAAGAGATAGCAAAAACCATATATAAGTTATATCGGAACGCCAAGCAGACTGGAGATTTTAAGCTGAAGGACTTAACTAATTTCGAGGAACTGAAGGAAAAAATCATCTATAAATTAATCAATCTGGATATGAACAAGGATCTTTTGGACGATATTCCTTATATCCCGTATCTTGATTTGGCAATCGTTTTCTATTGCTGCATTGCGAACACGGATGAACAGACTGCTGGTTTTCTCATTCATAATTCCCATTTGGATCTCTGGGGAATCCAGCAAAACGAATTATACAAGTATGCCCATAAGAACACTTGCCGACTGTTTCCCTATTCACTTCAGTCGGTATGCGCCACGCTTAACGAAATGTCAGAAAATCTTACCGCCCCATTATCTGTAATGCCGGAGGAAGACCTTCTGGTCTTAACGAATCAAAGCCGTATAGACGGTGCAGCTTGTATCCTGTATGACAATATGTTGGAAAAAATAGCAGAAGTATTACAGGAGGATTTCTATGTAATTCCCAGTAGTATCCACGAGCTTCTGATTCTGCGTAAACATTTGTCTCCAGAAGAAGGAGGTCTTTCAGAGTTAATTACATCTGTCAATCAGACAACCGTGATGGATACGGACATTCTGTCATCACATCCATACTACTATGACTGTAATTTACATACCTTAAAATGCGCTTAATAATTTATGCGAATCCCAAGAAAGGAGCATCCAATCATGCACCATGTAAAAGAAGTAAAATTGCTTGTAGACAACCTTAACAAACACCGTCACGCCTACTATAACCTGAATGCACCAGAAATCTCCGATGCGGAGTATGACCGGATGTACGAGCAGCTGGAAAGTCTGGAAAAGGAGACAGGGATCATCTACTCCAATTCCCCAACCCAGACCGTAGGCTACCCGCCCGTCAGCGAACTGGAGAAAGTACCGCATCCCCATCCGCTTCTGTCTCTGGATAAGACAAAGCAGGTGGAAGATTTATGCCGTTTTTGTGGCGATCACGCAGCTTTGCTTATGCTGAAGCTGGATGGGCTGACCGTAAAACTCACCTATGAAAACGGCTGGCTGGCAGAGGCATCCACACGGGGAGACGGAGAGATCGGGGAAGAGATCACCCATAACATTCCCGCCTTTGAGAATGTGCCATTCGCTATCTCTTATAAAGAGCGGCTGGTTGTCACCGGGGAAGCCTTCATACACAGAAAGGATTTTGAACGGCTGAATACCACACTCCGGGACAGGAACGGGGAACCTTATAAAAACGCCCGGAACCTGGCTGCCGGATCTGTGCGGAGCCTGGATCCTGAGAATTGCAAAGACCGCTGTGTCACCTTTCTTCCCTTCAACGTACTGGAAGGGCTGGATGAGGGAGAAAACAGCAACAGCCGGGAGGAACGCCTATATCAGTTATCAAAGCTGGGCTTTGGTTCCTGCCCGTATATTCCCCTAAATCCGGATCAGATTTCGCCGGAATATCTGGATCTTCGTATCCAGGACCTGAAGGAAAAGGCAGAGGAACTGGACCTTCCCATTGACGGAATGGTACTGATTTTCGATGACCTGGCATATTCTGCAAGCTGCGGAAGAACCGGACATCACTACAAGGACGGACTTGCTTTCAAATTTGAGGACGAAACCTATGAAACCGTTCTCAAGAGTATTGAATGGACGCCTTCCCGTTTCGGGGAACTGGCACCTGTGGCAGTCTTTGATACCGTGGAGATTGACGGCTGCTCCGTATCCAGGGCCACGCTTCATAACCTCACCTTTATCCGGGAACTGGAGCTGGTGCCGGGATGCCGTATCCTGGTATCCAAACGGAACATGATCATTCCCCATGTAGAGGAGAACCTGGACCGTGGACATTACCGGGATGCAGCCCCTGCTATCTGCCCGTGCTGCGGCGCTCCAACAGAACTCCATCGAAAAAAAGGAGAAAAAGGACGGATCATTGAAACCGTACACTGCAGCAATCCATCCTGTGAAAGCCAGCAGTTGAAAAAATTCGTCCATTTCGTATGCCGGAAAGCCATGAATATTGAAGGGTTAAGTGAGGCTACTCTGGAGAAATTCCTGAACCTGGGATACCTTCAGACCTTTCATGACATCTACCATCTGGATCAGCACCGGGAAGAAATCATCCTGCTGGAAGGGTTCGGGGAGAAATCCTTTGACCGGCTCTGGAACGCAATCCAGGCCAGCCGCAGCACCACCTTTGTCCGCTATCTGATCAGCATGGATATTCCCATGGTAGGCCGTACAAAAAGCCGGGTATTGGCTACCGTATTCTCCGGCAGTCTGGATGCCTTCCGGGCGGCTGCCACCGATGACTATGATTTCACACAGTTAGAGGATTTTGGCGCTACGCTGAACCGCAACATCCACGACTGGTTTGCGGATGAAGAAAACCTGATGCTCTGGGACACGTTACAGAAAGAATTTACATTTGAAGAAAGAAAGGAAGAAACCACTATGGCAAAAAATACTGAATTTGCAGGAAAGGCTATCGTAGCAACCGGAAAGCTGGAAAACTTTACCCGCTCAGAGATCAACGACCAGATCCTGGCGCTTGGCGCAAAGCCGGGCAGCTCGGTATCCAAAAAGACCGACTACCTGATCTGCGGGGAAAAAGCTGGCAGTAAGCTGGCCAAAGCCCAGGCTCTTGGCGTCACGATCCTGTCAGAAGCAGAGTTTCTGGCTAAGATCTCTTAAATCCCACTTACGGTTTTCGCTGAATAATGATTTCGGGAAAGGAACTGCCGGGCAGTTCCCTTCCCTTTAGAAGAAAGTTCCAGCCAGCTCCTGTCATTACAGTCCCGAAAATGATGCAGCCATTCCACAGATAATTCCGTTGGAATACAAATTCATTTCTGGTATAATAGGGGCAAATGGAGGCAATGATAAGTATGAGTATTCAATCCGATGTGGAAATCTTATCTGTACAAGCAGTCGAGTATTACGCACAAAAGCATCATCTGTCTGAAGGGGACGTCTTTGATCTCTTCTGTAAGCATCAGGTTTTTGAAAAAATCCTGATACAGCACGAAATGCTTCATCAGTTGGATATGGAAGAGACTTTTCAATATGTGGAGGAAATCATCAAAGAAAATGCTCTGGAACTGGTACTTTACCACGGTTCCAACATCGCATTTGATGAGATTGACCTGGGAAAATCCCATAATCGCCGTGACTTTGGCCGGGGATTTTACTGTACCGTCTTGGAAAGCCAGGCGGAGGAATGGGCCAAACGTCTTTATCTGCGCTCCCACAAAGGCGGCAGATATGTTTACCGTTACCTGTTCCACCAGACAGAGGACCTGAAGATCAAGCACTTTGCTGCTCTGGATCGGGAGTGGCTGGAGTTTATCAAAGAAAACCGCACGAAAGGCGGCATCCAGCACGCTTATGATGTGGTCGTAGGGCCTGTTGCAGACGACAATACAATGGAGACTGTGCAGTTATACCTGTCAGGTATTTTAAAAGCCGAGGAAGCAGTGGAAAGGCTTCGCTATAATAAAGTCAACAACCAGGTGTCTTTCCATACGCCCCTTGCCCTGGAGCACCTGACGCTGGAATCCCGAAGGGAGGTTTCGTAAACTATGGAAGGAAAATATTTTTTCAATAACAAAGATATCACGATGAACCTGTGTATCCAGATCCGGGATGTGATCGACATCATCAAGGAACGGAGCCATCTTTCTTTCCAAGATGCCGCCGGAGCCTTTTACCATTCTAAGACGTATCAGGCTCTGCAAAATACCGAGAATACGCTTTGGGCGGAGTCAGCGGGCTATATCGCAGACCGGTTCTACGAAGAACAGGAACAAAAAGAATTACAGACAAACTGAAGATTTAAGCACTTTGTTTAAGAAGGGAACTACCTATAGGATAGGCGGTTCCTTTTTTTGTGCGGAAAGGAATGTGCATGAAATCCAATGATCAACCAAAAGAAACTATCCATAAACAAACTCACAGGAATGTCATCTCCTCTTTTACAGGAAAATACGCATTTCTCAGTAATTTTTATCCGGCTCGTGTTACCTACATGGGGCAGACCTACGCCAATAATGAAGCAGCTTTCCAGGCGCAGAAGACCTGCTGTGCAAAAGAGCAGCAGCAATTCTCTATTTTCCGCCTGCACAATCCGGCAGAAGCCAAAAAGCGTGGAAAGAACCTCACGCTGCGCCCGGACTGGGATAAGGTAAAGATTTCCCTGATGTATGAAATCTGTATGTGTAAATTCATGCAGAACCCAAAGCTGCGGGATGCCCTGCTTGCCACAGGAAACAGTGTTCTTGAGGAAGTCAATACCTGGGGCGATTACTTCTGGGGCAAAGTCAACGGCCACGGGGAAAACCAGTTAGGGCTTATCCTGATGGACGTGCGTGAAAAGCTGAAATGGAGCATGGGAATGGAAAATGAGATTGCATAACGAGGTGAATGACCTATGGAAGAAAAGAAACAGACGGTCTTGACGCTGAAATTCATCGGCATAGATGATTTTTCTTGTCCAACTTATGAGGATCAGTACGGACGGTTTTGGAAAGACCTTAACCTGGGGAAATCCGAAAAGCCGGACTTATATTCTACTACGAGGAACGACCTGGATGGGGAGCCAGTATCCCACATCCAGCAGGAATATACCTTTGAGTCAGAACCGTTCCGAAGAAACCCGTATGAGTTCCAGTATATGATGTTAAGCCGGATGCAGCGTGACTGCGAATATTTTCTCGGCTACGGGAACCGGAGCGTTACCATCTTATCCGAAAGTGATCCCCAGCATCATATTGACCGTATGAAAGAATTGTGGAAGGAGCTTCCTGCTGACGGGAAACCGGAATGGCTGACCTGGGAGCAACTCCTGAACTATGAAAAAGAATTGTGTAACGAATAACCATAATGATTACGAAGGATCTTCCAACCAGGGAGGTCCTTCTTTTGCAAAGGAGGACGATACCTTATGAAAATAACGATCTATCAGATCATCCCGGAATTGGATCAGGACCGGCTGATATTTATGCCCCTTTCCTATTTTCAAAAAGCCGGGTATCCATCACCGCCTGCTGAAATTTATGAATCCGTATTCTGCGGAGAAACGGAAGTCGCCACGCTGGAAGAAATCTACCGGATATTCAACCGCAAAGATGAAGCGGATGCCCGCTATCTGGAAAAGATCGGTTTCACCGGACATTCCATGTCAGTCTCTGACATTCTGGAAATACAGCACTCACCGGGAGAAAGCCGTTTCTATTTCTGTGATACATTTGGTTTTTCTCAAATAGCATTTCAGAAGGAAAACGCCATGCTGCCAGTTCAGAACCATGACAATATCCCTTTTGAGCAGGTCAATCGGTCCAAGCCAGGTTATCTGGCCTATATGGATAACGGGGGAATTTCTATTCATCCCTGTATCCAGGTCCAGCTCCAACGCTGCAAATACAGTCAATGCCAGCTCGGATACCGGCTCCGTTACCAGGAGAAGGAAGAGTCCCCTTGGCGGCAGCGAGATTTTCTGGAACGTCCTGCTGTCCTTCTGTTCGAGGATACGCAAAAAGAACCTTGCCATGCAGCAGACCGACCAGACCAAGAAGCAGCAGAAACGTATCCCGCAAATCACGACACGCCTTGAACAGATTGACAAGGTGCTGAATAAGCTCTATGAGGACAACGCCCTCGGCACTATCCCGCTAGACCGCTATGAGCAAATGTCGCAGAAATATTCGGAAGAATACTACACACTGAAAACGGAGCTTGCCACACTCCAAGAGCAGCTATCCGCTTATGAGAACGCGGGAGGGCGGGCGCAGAAGTTTTTGAAGCTGACGGAACGCCATGCCGCCTTTACAGACCTCACCCCCGCCATTCTCAACGAGTTTATCAACCGGATTGAAGTGCATGAGCGCGACCAGAAAAGGGCGAGATACGCAATCCAACACATCAGCATATATTTCAACTATATCGGCAGGTTTGAGAACGAAGTAACGCAGCTTGCAGAGCCGACCGAGCAGGAAATCCGGCAAATGCGGGAGGAAATCGAAGAAGCCAAAAAGGAAAAGAGCCGCGCCTACCACCGGCAGTATTCAAGGGAGTACCGGGCGCGAAACCTTGAAAAGCAGCGGGAGTATGACCGTATCAAGGCGCGGGAATACCGGGCAAGGAGAAAGGCGCAGACCGCCGCCGCACAGCCCGCACAGTAAAACAGAATAACCGACAGCCGAGAGGGGATTTTCCAACTACGGGAAATCCTCTTTTTCGCGCCCGGAGAAAGGAGCCGCCTATGGCAGAACAGACCCCCGACAGTATCATCACGACGCAGAGGAACGGGCAGACCATTGTTGCGGAGTTATTTTTCAATCACAGCAGCACAGAAACATTCCGCGACAAGCTGCTCAAACTGGTACTTGCCGACAGTTCGCATTTATCCGTGTCTGACGGTCAAGAGCCGGAAAAATCGGAAATCTTGCGATAACAGCCGCCCCGACGATACATTCCCCGTCCGGGCGGTTTTTATCGTCAAAAACGCTGTTTTCTCCAAGTCAAGAGCCGGAGAAAACACCCGAAAAATGCCCCTATTGCGTAACAGGGGCGCAGAAAGGAGCTTGCATGAGAACAGGGCTTACCAAGCAGGAAAAGACCACCGATATTTGGTTTGACGAGAAAGACCCCCTTATCCATATCCGCACCCACAACACCGCCTTGAAAAAGCGTCTGCTTGCATACAGCCGCCGTTATCCGGCGATCTGCCAGCAGACCGACGCAGACCCGGAAACGGGCTGCATGGAGTTTGATATTGAGAAAGGCCGCTTCTCTTTCCGTCTGACCGCCCCATACAGTGAGGAACGCCGGAGAGCCGCCAGTGAAGCGGCGAAAGCCGCCGCGAGCAATCTCACACGAAGTATGGTATAATTTTTTTGAAAAAGTTTTGGATTTGATGTAGTATTCGCCGCTAAAACCGTAGTATATAGGTGAAGCCGGAAAGGAGGCGGTGAGATGATAGATGATGAAAAAATCATAGACCTGTTTTTTGAGCGTTCCGAGCAAGGCATACGGGAACTGGATAATAAATATGGAGCAGTCTGCCACAACCTCTCGTATAACATCGTGAACAACAGACAGGATGCGGAGGAATGTGTCAATGACGCTTACTTAGGCGCATGGAACGCCATTCCCCCGGTACGGCCTAACCCGTTGCTCAGTTACATCGTGAAAATCGTTCGGAACATTTCACTCAAAATCTATTGGAGAAAGGAAGCAGCCAAAC
>OJAI01000451.1_pt1 | contig 29397 bp, 21 predicted proteins | sample 1588891 | NCBI WGS metagenome assembly OJAI01 (sample SAMN03283255) | human gut metagenome | biome: human-associated habitat; material: feces | host: Homo sapiens | place: USA | collected 2013 | reverse complement strand
AACAAGGCACTTGCAGGAGAGTATATTGATATACTATAACTATTCAGTACAGAAACGACTCGCAACTGTGAAGGTACTGAACAGTTACGATATACTTTAAGGTGAGGTAGTAATGGAAAGTAAAAAGAATACTAAAAAAAGAACTCTTTCAATCAGAAAGATTGCCATGGCAGGAGTGCTTGTGGCAGTTGCTGTAGCAGGAAGCTTAATAAGCTTCCCTGTTGCCGGCAGCAAATGTGCACCTGTACAGCACATGGTAAATATATGCGCAGCAGTATTTTTAGGACCTGCATGGGGTGTCGGTGTGGCATTTTGTGCGAGTATTATCAGAAACCTGACAGGACTTGGAAGCCTCATGGCATTCCCGGGAAGCATGGTAGGCGCTCTGTGCTGTGGACTGATGTACAGATTCAGCAAAAAAATCATACCGACATGTATTGCAGAGGCGCTTGGCACAGGCATACTCGGAGGCCTGGCAGCGTATCCTCTTGCAAAATACGTGATGCTTATTCAGCCGGAAGGCATGTTTATATACATAGTGCCATTCCTTATCTCTACAGTGGCCGGAAGCATAGTGGCAGCAATTGTCATGCTGATTTTAAAGAAAAATGGCGCACTGACAGTATTTAAGGAAAATCTTGAGTAATATCCAGGGCTATGGCTTTATAAGAAGCTTCATAAGCTCATCCTGACAGATAGACCTAGAGTAGTGATAGCCCTGAAAGCAGGTGACGTCGAACTGCCTGAGATAGCTCTCAAGGTTATCATTTTCTATGCCTTCAATACATATCTTTAAGTCTGCGGCATTGGCAAAATTAATCATTCCGATTACAAGTGCCTGCTTCTTTTTCTCCTCGAGAATGTCTTTAACAAAGAACATATCTATCTTGACACCCTCTACAGGAAGCTCAAGCATCATCTGAGATGAAGAGCTTCCTGTGCCATAGTCATCCATAGTGATGTGTATTCCGGCTTCCCTGAATGCAGTGACGGTTTTCTTTATCATAGATATAGGCAGATCTCGGCATCGCTCTGTAATCTCTATCCACAGCTGTGAAGGTGGAAAATCATACTCTTTAAGAATTGCCAGAGTATCTTCCACAAAACATTCCTTTTCAAGCTGTTCTGAGGATGCATTTACATTGATGAAAAAGCCCGGTTTTATCTTTGCAAATTCACTGGCTGAGCTTATTGCAGTCCTCATGATATAATTTCCTAGCTCATACATAGCCGGGGTATCCTCAAGCCAGTCGATAAACAGTCCGGGTGGCACCGTGCCAAAAGGCTCCTTTTTCCAGCGCACCAGAGCCTCAGCACCCATTATTTCACCATTGCAAGCCTTTACAATGGGCTGAAACTCTACAAAAAAGCCATCACAGCCATTGATAACCGACTGATGAATGATTTTCATGATATCTATATGCGAGCTGCCATTGAACCTGACCATATCATTGAAAAATAACAAATCAGAGCTGTGAAGCTCCTTCGCGCGGTCTAGAGTATACTCTACCTTGCTGATGACAGTTGAGGTATCACCATCATAATCTTTGAGAATCAGACACGCAGCATATATATCAAACTCAAATTTAAAGCATTTAAAGAAATACATGGACTTTATTGTATCGGCAATTTTCTGATAGAAGGCCTCGGCCAAGGCACGGTCTGCTTCCTTTACCACAAATACAAACTTGCAATTATTCATATAGTAGGTAGCGGTGCTGCCATCCATCATGTAGATGAACTTGAGCGCAAGCTCACGCTGGATTGCAGTGTTGAAATTGGAACCATACAGTATATTGAACTCATCTATATGACCTATCTCCACCTCGATTATGGCTACAGACCTGTTTTCCATGATATAGCCGTTGATGTCTCTTTCAAACTTTGACTGACCATAAAGATATGTATATGGGTCGATATCCGGAAGGGTATTTTCGTTTCTGAGCACGAGGACATGGTAGCGGTGTCCGTCATCACCGGTAAAAATATCAGAATAAAATCCCATCATATATTCTTTGGTATGCTTTCCCATGCGGACATAAAATATATCATCCGGTTTTTCACCATTTAAGCGATAGCGGATTTCCTGCTTATATTCCGGCAGGTCAATGTCGTTGACACAAGAGCTCAGCTGTTCAAAGAAGCAGGTATGCTCGCCGGCTTCAAAGCCGAAAAAATCAGCTGTCTTGTCCGGTACGTAAGATAAGTCATTATCCAGGTCGGTGATGATAGGATATATCCCGTCTGATAATTCTGAAATTTTATCAATAAATTCCTTGTATATCGTGTGTTCTATCATAAATTAAAACTCCATATGTGTATAATGCACAAAATTCTTTTATTATTATAGCATATGTATGCATTATATACAATAAGTTAGTTGGACTCTGAAAATGATATTTAGGTATGAAGCATTAATATAAATTAATGATTTTAGTGTGTCATTTATATATTTGAAGGTATACTGATGACTGAAATATACCATCAGCTGCTTCAAATGCAACGTCACCATCATATTTGCCGGCAACAGAGCGGATGGATGACAGACCTATACCATAGTCGTCCCTCTTAGAAGAACGGTATTTTCCGTTTTGGATGGTAACATGTCCGTCAAAGCTGTTGTCCATAGTAATAATAAGTGTCTTATAGTGTACGTGGGCATGCAGTCGGATAAAGTGCGATGATTTCTCGTTCAAAGAATCAGAAGTATCCATGCGTCTGCAGGCTTCTATAGCGTTTTCTATCAGATTTCCAAATACCAGGCACAGGTCATTGTCCAAGGCCGCATCATCGGTTTCCGGAACAATAAGCTTTGTCTCAAGAGCGATATTTTCATTTCTGCATATGGCACTATAGTATGACAGAATGGAATTGACTACCCTGTTTTCGCAATAGCTTGCAGGCGCAGATGGTATGCTGTGGATCAGGGCATCCAGGTATTCATTCAGCTGTTTATTTTCAGTGTTTGCGAGGCCTTTTATTGCAACCAGCTGGTGACGCAGATCGTGGCGCTGCTTCTTAAAAAGCTGTTCGTTTGTTGTGATGAGCGAATTATATTTCTTCTGCTCCAACAGGGAATGCTCAAGGAGATTCATATCGAATATGAGTCTTTCATTCTCACGTTTTATCATGAGCATATCGCTTATATTAAGCCCCATTATAATTCCCATGATTATAATGAAAAGCAGAGTTCCAATCTGGTACAGTAATGACAATGAGGCCACAAATTTTAAATGATAATTGATTATCTCAGCACATGAAGCAAGTGCCAGTATGAATACCGGAACCATCAGCCGTTTTGCCCTGCTGTTTTGGCTACGAACAGCCTCAAGGATGATGTATGCAGTCAGGAAGCAAAGTATGAGAGGCAGAATGACATGGAACACGTACATGCTCTGGGATAGTGCAACCGTACCGCTAAGCTGTAAGACACAAGCGACAAGGTCAAGCACGGTGAGGAGCTTCGCGATAACTATAATTGGCTTGTCATTCTTAAAACCAACTGCAAGCCTGCAGAAATACAGCAGCGGAATCATCTGCGAGAAAAGCCCTATAAAAGCACACAGATATAGCAGTGTAGGGTTTTTGACTATGACACCTGTATAGTTGCACTCGCCGATAGACCACATGCCGGCCATGAGTGAGAAGAATCCAAAATGAAATATCATCTTGCAAACCTCTTTATCGTAGTATAAAAGCATCAGTGAGATAAATATAAACAAAACACCTGCGGCAAGCTCAAGCAGTGCTATAAAGAATGACCATTTATTCAGCTTTAACAGAGTGAAAAATAAGGATTTGTATGCTCCGTAGATAGGAGAATATACCGTAAGCGAGCTTCTGGTAACAGGAGACAGATACTCTATGCGAAGCTCTGTATCACCTGAATGACCGTCAGTGCCTATCAGGTACCCCTCGGTTGCGGGATCCTTCATATAGGATGGATAGTTTTCGGCCCTGCCAAACTCATATATGAGGTCATCGTCCAGATAGACCTTCGCAGGGGAATAGACAGTTTTTATGTAGATTGGATCATCCTTGTTCAGGTTGATATGTGTTGTGACGGTGACATGTGTGCGCGGCGAAAGGTGCTTAAAGGTATGTGGAAATGTGATTTCTTCTTTATCTGAATCCGAGCCCTCCACTACGGCATATGCAGAACTTACGATAGTGGCTTCAGGATAGCTCGCCTGGCTCATAATCATGTTTTTTGATGAAAGAAGCAGTATGCAAATCAGTGTAAGCAGTATAATTGTCAGATAGGGAATATTTCGTATAGCGCTAATTTTTTTCATAATCCGGGCTCCTTGCAGTGTATTACTTTTGACAGTCTAGCTCATATCAAATCAATAGGAAAGTGCCTTATTTAAGCCCTCTGGTGTGATCAAAGTAGTATCTCTCCAGAGCCTTTTTGGCTTTGCCGGAGAGCTCTCTCTTGATAGGGATATTTGTGTCATCGGCCATCACGAAGCATTTGAGTGAAGTATCAATGCGTGTGACATACGACAGGTTTACCGCGTAGCTTTTGTGCGGCAGAAAAAACAGCTCAGCAGGCAGCTGATCTGAAAGCTCTGAAAGCTTCTCATAGCAGATGATTTCCTCATTTTCTTTTAAATGTATGAAAATCTGCCTGGCTCTTTGCTCTATGTACATGATATCAGAAAGGGCAAGCCTCTCCATATTCTTGTTTCTCTTCACATAAAGAGATGGGGCATCGGATTTCTTCAGCATGGCAAGGTGAAGAATGTTACTTAGCTCAGCTGCAGAAACCGGCTTTTCGATATAGCCTATGGCAGACAGCCTGTAGCTTTCCAAGGCATGCTCCGTGCTTGTTGTGATGAAAGCAACCGGGATATCGGCATCTGTCTCGCGGATTATAGAGACTGCCTCGATGCCGGTCATGGAATCTTTCATGTATATATCCATGAGCAGCAGGTCATACTTTCCGTACTCATATGATGCAAGAAAAGAATCTGCATCCGTAAAGACAGTGTATGTATTTTGGATATCGCTGTGGCTGAGAATATCACAAAGCAGCAAGGTCTCTGCAGCTTCGTCCTCGCATACAGCTATATTAAGTGTTTGTGGCATGTTTATTCCTCTGTAGAATGTGAATGATTATAAATAATCATAATATAATATGAAATAAATATCAAATAAATATTGCTATTAAATATCCGAAATGCTAATATAATTATCAGCAGTTAATTAATTATTTTAAGGAGGTTTCAGTTATGAAATACTGTACAAATTGTGGCAGGCAGTTAGCTGATGATGAGGTATGCACATGTCGTCAGCAGGCACAGCCACAGGCACCAAATCAGACACAGGACAACAATGCACAGGCAGATAATGCAGCACAGCAGGCACAGTTTAACGGACAGCCGCAGGGCAACGCACAGGGACAGTTCAACGGACAGCCACAGGGACAGTTCAATGGACAGCCACAGGGACAGTTCAATGGACAGCCACAGGGCAGCGCACAGTCGCAGGCGTTTGATAACTTCACACAGCAGGTGAGTGCAGCAGGACAGCAGCTGCAGAATGACAAGAATGTGGCATCTATCATCACATTCTACAAGGGTCTTGTTAAGAAGCCGGCACAGGCTGCAGCAGACTTTGTAAAGAATGCAAATATGGCATCAGGCTTTATATTTATTGGCTTATTTGCCATAGTAGAAGTAGTGCTGTCTGTAGTATATCTGTTATCAAGTGTAATTGGCAGCATAGGCGGCTTTGGATTCTCATTTTACCCGGCGAGCTTCTTTGAGGGAATCTTCTCAGGAATCGTAGGAGAGGCAGTGAGAGTACTCATCCTGGCAGCAGTTATTCTGGTTGTATTAAACGCAGTGCAGAAGGATAAAAAGGTGACATTTGCACAGACACTTTCAGCAGCATGTCTGTATGATGCAGTATACCTTCCGATTATCCTTGTGGCAGCAATCATCGACATAATCCCATTCCAGTTCTTTGGCAATGTGAGCGGCTGGCTGCATACATTTGCGGGAGTAGTAGGATATGTAAGCATATTCTTTGGAGTAAGGGCAATAGAAGAGGATGACAATAAGCTTCCACTCGTGTGTGGACTGGCATTCCTTGCAACAGCCATTGGTTCAACAATTGTAAATGCTATTTTCTAATTTAATATTTGATTTAACATATCTGATTTAATATATCAGAAATAGCCGGATCCTGTGAGATTTTCTTGCAGGATCTTTTTTTATTTCTGGCTTCGAATAGCTATCATATATCTTACGATTTGTCAAGTACGAGTTTTGACACTTTTTGTGTAAATTGTCGTTGTTATTGCCATGCGCGGAATTGATGTATAATGATAATTAGATTAATTTGTTTAGTTAAAAACTAGCTGAATATATGAGTCAATGATAATATGAATTCTATAATAAGCAGGTTTATAAAACTCGGGAAGAGAGGCACCTATGACGCATAAAATCAAGGTACAGATGTTTGGCAATTTCAGAATGGACTATAACGGAGCACCATTTGTGGCGGAAAAAATGCATAAGGAAAGCCAGTTCAACCGCATGATGCAGGCTTTGATACACTATTCTGACTGCGGAATAGCAAAGGATAAGCTCGAGGAAATAGTAATCGGTGAGCGTGACATAGATGCACCTCACACGGCACTAAGAGTTATTGTATACAAGACAAAGCAAAAGCTCGCACAGCTTGGACTGCCGGGAAAGAACCTCGTATATTTGGAGGGAGGCATATATTACTGGACTCCGGATATAGAGATAGAAGAGGATGCAGCAGAGTTTGAGAAGCTCTATAACGAGGCCTGTGCACTGGAAAAGCAGATGCCACATGAACCGGAGAGTGCAGAGACAGTGTGTGATGAGCGGATAAAGGAAATAGAAGACAATATGCTTGAGCTGTACATAAAAGCACTATATCTGTATAAGGGAGAGTTTTTGGCGGCATATACAGGCGAGACGTGGATAGCACAGGAGGCCAGACGCTATCACATTATGTTTGAGAAAATCATAAATGAAGCTGCGTATATACTGCGAAAGAGAAAACAATTCAAGGGACTGGAGAAGCTCGGAGTATATGCGGCAAAGGTCGACCCATTCAATGAGTGGGAGGAGCTCATCATGGAGGCGATGGTAGAGACCAGGCGCTATGATGAGGCGGAAGAGCTATACACGGATGTCGTGGACTATTATCTCAGGGAGTGCGGTATTTATCCATCTTCAAGACTCTTGGAAATCCTTGAGAAATACAGTAATCAGATGAATCATGCACATGAGATACTGGAAAACATCCAGGAGGGCATGAGCGAGCAGGAGGAAACAGAAAGAGGTGGATATTTCTGCAGCTATCCGGTATTCAGAGGAATATACCAGGCGTCCATCCGTATTATGAAGCGCACAAGGGTACCTGTATATCTCATGCTCTGTACTCTGGAGGACGAGGAAGGCAGACAGGTACAGAGCGAGACAAAGATGAACAAGTATTCAAGGCAGCTTAAGAAGTGCGTTGGTGAATCAATCCGCTACAGTGACATATATACCTCGTATGGAAAGGTGCAGTTTCTTATCATGCTCATCGGAATCAAGCGTGAGGACTGCGAGATAGTGAAAAAGAGAATCAACCGCCAGTTCGCAAAGAAAAATCCGAGAGCCGCAGAGAAATGTCATGTGAACAGTATAGTTTGTGAGTTGTAAAGGAAATAGTACAAATAGGTTGGAAAAGCTACAAGGTGATTTTACACGATTAGAGGAAGTACTAATTTGATTATTTTATATATTATGGAGAAAATGTTATGAATGGTAAAGACAAGATATCAGTAATTATTCCATGCTACAATGTACAAAAATACATTATGAGATGCTTTGATTCAATTTACAGCCAGACATATGGCTTTGAAAATCTCGAAGTGATACTCATAGATGATTTATCAACAGACAATACATGGTCTATATTAGAATCCTTACAAAGACAATACCCGGAGAATGTTATATCTCTTAAAATACAGAAAAAAGGAAAGTGTGGCGGTGCACGTAATCTGGGAATGGATATCTGCACCGGCAAATATATCACATTTGTGGATGCGGACGATTATGTGCATCCGGATATGCTCAGGGTGCTGTATGACAGAATGACAGAGGACGATTATGATGTGGCACAGTGTGGTGTATCGTGCTTTAAAGCAGATAAGCCAAATGTATTAGAAGTAAATGATTTTGAAATTCAAAGGCTTGATTTGGATAATGTTGATAATAGGAAAAATCTCATTATAGGTCTGACCGGATTTACTAATGTAACAGCATGGGCAAAGCTATACTCAACCAAATTTATAATAGAACATAATCTAAGATTTATAGAAGATGTATATTATGAGGATACACATTTTTCTATGCTTTGTGTGTTACTTGCAAAGAAATATTGTAAGGTGCAATCGACATTATACTATTACTTTGAGAATACAGAGGGCATTATACGTTCTGAAATTAGCAATGCAAAGATCCGGGATGCTAAGATTATTATGGATCATATAAGGCAGGCTATTCAAAGTAGAAAAGCAGAACTGGGAAATGTAATTGAGCAGTGTTATTGTGAAATCCAGACATTTTTGTTATGGCACCAATATATTGAGCCATATAGTAGAATAGAAACCTTTATGAATAGGGAACTGGATATTTGCAAAGAAGAGTTTTTAAAGAGTGAACCGGATATATTTAATAATCCATATGTGAAGTTTTTTTCAGATGATGTGGTATTGAAAAGAATGTCAAGGCTGAGAGTAACTGCGAAAAAAATGGATAATGCATACTTTTTGGATAATGCAATGCATATCTGTCTTGGTATACATGATAAGGATGGAAATTACAGTGTCTGGGCTGGAACAACGATGCAATCCATTGTTGAAAACACAAAAGCGCCAATAGTTTTTCATATATTACATGATGACACATTGAACGAAATAAATAAAAATAAGCTGAGTCTTATTGCTGATAATAGTGGAAATGATATAGAATTTCATCATTTTAATTCGGACGTTTTTGGCACGTTTGCTGATTCAATGAATAGATTTGCAATTGGAACAATGTTCAGAATTATGTTGCCCGATATTATGCCGGATTTAAAAAAAATAATATATTTGGACTCTGATTTATTTGTAAATACAGATATTGAAGAATTATGGAACCTAAATATAGATAATTACTGTCTGGCGGCTGCTCAGGATTGTTCGACAATAAGAAATTGGGGAACTCCATACGCTGTAGCAGCAGGGCAGACAAGTCGAGACAGATATTTTAATGCAGGTGTTCTTTGCATGAATCTTGACAATATCAGGAAAAATGGAAGCCTGTTTCAACAGGTTATGGATTATCTGAGCGATAATCCACGAACATGGCTTCCTGACCAGGATGCTTTAAATGCCATATTCAGCGGAAAAACCTTATTGATAGATGAAAAATGGAATTATTTTATTGATGAGGCAAGAAAAAATAATGAGAAAGCAGAGAAAAAAATATATCATTATGCTGCAACCCTGTTGATGCTGCATACAAATAATGAAATTGACAGAGCCTGCTATTTTACAATACTGAGAACTCCATGGGGAGAGCAAATGGAGGACGGCTTATTGTGTAATTCTATGGGCAGAATTGTGGATAGAACAGCTATGCTGGAGAAGCTGCTAAAAAAAGTTACTCAAAACAATATACGACTCGTATTCTATGGTGGAGAGAACAGCTCTATAAGGAATGCAATGAGGCTATTAAACAGAAATTTTGATAGCTGTGAATGGCATGAGCATTTAAAGGAGAATGAGATTATCTGTGATGATAATACTGTCTATATAGTTTCAGCAGAAGCGGACGATGGCAACGGACTGGAAATACTGGCAAATGCCGGATTAGAAAATGGTGAGAATTATTTTATAACACAGAGGTTTTTACATTATACAGAGGGTGGGTTTATCCTATGATTTTTATTACTGATGAATTGGGTAATATTGAAAAAAATATACTAGAACTGGTAGAAAATGTGGGATTAAAAGACTGTAAAACAATAGAAGCCATAGATTTGTTTTGCGGTATATCTGAAAAAAACGATGTGCTTAAGGAGAAAGACCTGTATTATGCATTCATAGAGACACCTCAATACTGGAGCATTCGTGCTGATGGGGTAAATGGTGCTATATATGATAATAAAACTAAAATGGCAAATATCTATTTTAAGAATCCGATAGAGAAAAGAATGGTCAGCAGAGTCGAGTGGATTGACAGGAATAATACAGTATATAAAGTAGATTATTACAACAAATACGGATATATGTATTGTTCGGAGAATGTGAGTGGCGGCAATGTTACAGTCAGGGAATTCTATGATAGAAATGGTGACATTAAAGTATTAGAACAGACAGGTCCAAAGACATATACCACGTTTGGCACCCGCATTAGTCCGAAGAGCTATAGAGGCTTTGCTGATTATTTGGAAGCTTATCTTAAATATAATAAAATTTATGATGAAAATATATGGCTGACAAGTGATGAGATATTAAATAAATTTGCCTGGGATTATGGAAATTTTAAAATATCATACCTGCCACAAAATAGATTAAACTCAGATTTGACAGTAATAACTCAGACTAACACAGCGTTTCGAATACTGTGCAGTGAAGAGCAGCAGGTCAATTGGTATAAAGAAAATTCAAATTATAAATGCGACAGATTATATTCATATCTTGAGAATAATAAATCAAAATTTGGGAGAAAAGAAGCATTTATTATTACAGAATCGGATCAGCTTGAGTATATTGAACAGCTTATAAATGACTTTCCGGAAATAACTTTTCATATAGCTGCCAGTACCATTATGTCAGATAAATTAACGAGACTGGATATAAATAATAATGTTGAGTTATATCCATGTATTACGGAACAAAAGAGAAAAGAACTGTTTGAAAGATGCGATATTTATTTGGATATTAATCATTACAGAGAGCTATACAATGCAGTAAACGAGGCAATGGTTAATAATATGATAATACTAGCGTTTGACAATACAGCGCATTCAAAAGAATTATATCCAATGGGAAATATTTTTGAAAGCAGCAACTATGTGAAGATGAAAGAAACTCTAAAAAATATAATAACTAGTCAGACGATATTCAATGAATATATAGACAGGCAAAAGAAGCAATTAAAACAATTAGCTGCAAAAGTAGTTATGGGTGATACAGATGAGAGTATTTGATTTTACATTACTTAGTGGATATGAATTTTCCGGAGTCGATGTTGCTCAGGGATTTAGAGCAAGATTGTTTGCAAAAAACAATGTAAACGCTAAATTTATTTTTACAGAGCTGCCGACAATTAGGGATATGGAACTGTATGGTTCGCAAAAAATAAAACGTGGTCAGATTATGTCTGCACATCTTTTTATGACCGGAAGATTAGATATGAGTTTGTCTGTGAAAAAAGAAGCTCTTTTAGAAAATGAAAAAGAAAACTATGAGTATGACAATATAGATGAGGATGGAAAGGTGATTCGTCTATATAATTCCGGTGAAAAATCAGTTGAAATATTATGCGATGAAGATGGATTTGTTATAAATGAAAGTCTCTTTAAAAACGGAAAAAAGTATTTAGAAAATTATTATACAGACAGTTTGTCATATACAGAGCTGTATAATTGGGATAATGATTCGAACGATGGCTTAAATCTAGGAAGGAGAATTTTTTGGAACAAACAAGGACAGATGGTTTATGAACAATGTATCTATAAAGATAATGTTGAATATCTGTTTAAAAATGGTGAAGTTATAGACAATGTAGAGTTTCTAGAAAGATTTGTAAAGACACTTAATCTTTGTGAGAATGATATATGTATAATGGATAGAGCGGGATATCTTGATTATATACAGCCTCTTTTTGAAAATAAAGGCAAATCAAAGCTGATAGCTGTATTACATTCAGATCATTTTTACAAAATATATGAGGATGAAAGCTCATTATACATGAACTATGAGTATTATTATTGGTTCAAATATTCAGAGGCAATAGATTATTTTGTTGTTGGTACGGATGAACATAAAAGAAGTCTGGAAGCATTTTTAAAAGAGTATGATTGTTTTGTTCCGCATATTGCAGCTATTCCACCGGGCGCCATACCAGAAGGCAAACTTAAAAGTAAAAATAATCGTTGGCAAGGCAGTATAATATCTGCTTCAAGACTTAGTCCAAGGAAAGGTATTGATATTCTTATTAAAAGTGTGATAAAAGCTCATGAGATAAATCAGACAATTAATCTGGATATATACGGAAGTGGCAATGATGAGTATACTTCATATTTACAAAATATAGTTAAAGATGCTGGTGCTGATGATTATATTCACTTTAAAGGGCGCTGTAATCTTGAAAAGATTTATCCACACTATGAATTGTTTGCATCCTTTTCTTTGTGGGAAACATTTGGACTTTCACTCATGGAGGCTGTTGGAGACGGACTAGCCATGGTTGGACTGGATGTAAGATATGGGAACAGGCTTTTTATACATCCGGATGAAAATGGCTATCTGGTGGATTTTGATATTGAAACAGACTATCAAAATAAAGATAAGCTCTGTGAAAGAACTGCAGCAGCAATAGTTAAAATATTTGAGGATGATGACAGATTGAAGAAATTCCATGAAAATTCTTATATGATTGCTGAAGAATATAAGGAGCATGTAATAGAATCAAAATGGATGCAGCTTATAAAAAATATACCATAGCTCAATCCGTCAAACTTAATTTTATAGAGAAATGCAGTAACATGAAGGTAAAACATCCTAAGGATTATTGGCTTGAGTATGAGAGAAAAATGTTGGAAAACATCAATGAAACAACAGGCTTGTAGACAGGAGTATCAATGAAAACACACATTACTACATTAAACAACATGGCAGGAACTGCCAGTCTGGCACATAGAAGAGTATTAAAGGTGGCGCAGAGTATTGGCTGTCATGAAATGGGCTTGTCTTTTTATCCTTTAAAGCCAGACTATGCAAAGGAGATAGACAAACGTCTTGATGGGATAATAGCGCCTCTTAACTATGGTGATATTGTGATTTTTCAGTATCCAAGCTGGATTGGGGTGAATTATGATGAGAGCTTTGTAAACAAGATAAAGTCGTACCGGGATACAAAGCTGATAATTTTTGTTCAGGATATACAAAAGCTCATGTTTGATTCTGAGCAGGCAATTCTTGATATGGAAATTAAAACTCTCAATAAGGCGGATTTACTTATTTTGCCATCAAAGAAGATGCATCGCTATCTGAAAGAAAATGGGCTTGATGAGAAGCCTGTTATCTTTCAGACTATCTGGGATATGCCATCAGACATTTGTTTTGTGGATCATGCTGTAACGAGATGCTTTCACTTTGCCGGGAACTATAATCGTTTTCCGTTTCTGGCAGAGTACCATGGCAAGACACCGATTTATCAATATGATGCAAATAAGCCGGACAGAGAAAATGATGACAGCTTTTGCTGGAGAGGGTATTTTGAGCAGGAAAAGCTAATGCATGAGCTTTCCAAAGGTGGCTTTGGGCTTGTTTGGAGTGATGACGAATATTTTGACAGATATTATTCGATGAATCAGCCGTACAAGCTCGGTACAAATCTGGCAGCAGGGATACCAGTTATAGTAAAAAGAGGCTGTGTTCATGAGAAATTTGTCGAAAGAAACGGTCTGGGATATGCAGTCGATACGTTGGATGAAGCTGATAAACTGGTTCAGAGTATTACGGATGCAGAGTATATAAAGCTTTACCATAATGTGAAGAATATTCAAAAGCTGATATTAGATGGCGCATATACAAGAAAAACACTTCAGGATGCAATAATTGAGGTTTTGGAAAATGCCTGTACACCGGTTGAAAACAGATATCAAGATCATATATAGATTTAGCAGACAAATCAACAGTGACAGGATATAGTATTTGACCATGATCAGGTGTATGAATCACAGATAGTTGCTACAGTGGAATAATGGGGAAGAGATTATGAGCGTACATATTACAAAAACTTATAACATAGGCGGATTGATTGGTCTCCGTCAAAATGCAGTGAAAAACGCTGGTGAAACACTTGGCTTTAAAGAAATGAGTTTATTTAAATTTCCTGATGCATATGATAGTGATGATGAGCTTCATGTTAGGATGGATGGCATAATCGCATCACTTTGTCCGGAGGATATAGTGATTTTTCAGCATCCAAGCGGAGAGAGTCCCAGATACGATGGATTTTTATTTGAGCATTTAAGAAGATATCATGGAACAAAAATTGTTGCGTTTATACAGGAAATAGCATTCGATAGAGATGACAGTGAGTATTCTTTGAGTGATGAAATCACGCTGCTTAACAGGGCTGATATGTTTATTTTTGCCTCAGCTGCGCTGCGGGATTACTATATCGCAAATGGATTAAAAGAAAAACCTTATCTGATTCAGAATATACCGGATTATATGACAGACATTTGCGCAAATGAGCATAAAAATAAAAAACTATATATCATGGCGGAAACGAGTCAAAATGAATATCCATTGAACAATTTGAATATAGAGGTGGTGCAATATGATGAGTACCGTGCCATGGAATCTATACTCAGGTTGTCAGACGGAGGCTTTGGATTGATTTGGGATGCGGATGAGCAGGCGCTTGGACTTTATATGGCTGCCGGAATCCCAGTGATAGTTAAAAAGGGGTTGAGCTGTGAAAAGTATGTGACAGATAATGAAATAGGAGCAGCAGCGACAGATTTTGAAGATGTATACCGGATAGCTGTATCAGAATCGGAAGATAAATTGAGTCAATACTACGCAAATGTCAAAAAACTGCAAAATTTGTTCATAAATGGAATATATACCAGAAAATTATTGCTGGATACCTTGATTATGTGTGGAGAAAGGCTATAATTTGGCGGTATATAAATGTTTTTATACGATTTTAGATACACCTAGGAGTTTATATTTATAGTGTTAAAGAGGAAAACTATAGTTATGTCCGGATGAAAGAGGATTAGGAAACAGATAATCCAAGTATCCGGATTCATGTGAATAAGGAGAGACTATATGAATAAGAAGAAGGTTGACAGTATTTTAAAAGGTATAACCGCAGCAGGAATTGCCATGGGTGGAGTCAGCTCTATCCAGGGGGCTGATATGGTTATGGCTGCAATTAATGAATCGGCAGCAGATTCCAATTCATTAGTTGACGCAGGCTCTTTGTCTGAGAGCGAACGTACAGAGTATAGCGAGAGTACAACACAGAGCATGAGTGAAAGCGCTTCAGAGAGCACTAGCGAGAGTGAGAGCGTGAGTGTAAGTGAAAGTGAAAGTACCAGTGAAAGCTCAAGCATCAGCGAAAGTGCTAAGCAGAGTGATGCAGAACAACAGAGTGGTGATAATGTTGTAGCGGCTACATACACAGATGATGCAGAACAGGATACGGCTGTTTATGCTCGAATGAGTGGAATGCCGCAGCTTGCAAGTAATGATACATATAGAGATGGTTGTGTATCAAATAAGGTACATCATGTGACTAAGATTACGGAAAGTAATTATTCGCAGTATAAGGGGGATACATTGTTTGGAACAAAGTACAATTTAATCCAAACAAAGGAAAATCATTCATTTGGAAAATGGGAAAAGTCGAGTTGTAAATATAGAATTCAAAATTCTAATACGAATGAATGGGAATATTTTAATGACTTTAATTCTGTGACATTTAATTGGACAGAAGGACCTTGGTGGGATGAAACTAGATATAATAAAACAGGTGAATTGTATATATGTGACGGAAATGCGTTTGTATTAAAAGTGTCTGATAATGAATGGGTAGAATTTAGAAGTAGTAGTACAGGTGGAGTACATACGTATAAATACGCATATAAGCATGGGGATTCCATTGATTTATTGGATAGTGCAGATCCAAACTATGAGAAGAGTGAATCAGTAAGAATATCAGAGAGTTTGAGTGTTGAAGCAAGCACTAGCGCGTCAACAAGTGCAAGTACATCGGCAAGTACAAGTGCCTCAACCAGCGCAAGTATCTCAGCAAGTACGAGTGCATCGACAAGTGCAAGCACCTCAGCAAGTACAAGTGCCTCAACCAGCGCAAGTACCTCAGCAAGCACCAGTGCTTCAACAAGTGCAAGTACATCGGCAAGCACTAGTGCATCAACAAGTGCAAGTACATCAGCAAGCACAAGCGCATCAACAAGTGCAAGTACATCAGCCAGCACAAGCGCATCAACAAGTGCAAGTACATCAGCAAGTACGAGTGCTTCAACCAGCGCAAGTACATCGGCAAGTACTAGCGCATCGACAAGTGCAAGTACATCAGCAAGTACGAGTGCCTCAACCAGCGCAAGTACCTCAGCAAGTACGAGTGCCTCAACCAGTGCAAGTACTTCAGCAAGTACAAGTGCCTCAACAAGTGCGAGCACATCGGCAAGTACTAGCGCATCGACAAGTGCAAGTACATCGGCAAGTACAAGTGCATCAACCAGCGCAAGTATCTCAGCAAGTACTAGTGCATCGACAAGTGCAAGCACCTCAGCAAGTACAAGTGCATCAACAAGTGCGAGCACATCGGCAAGTACTAGCGCCTCAACAAGTGCAAGCACATCAGCAAGTACGAGTGCATCAACAAGCGCAAGCACATCGGCAAGCACTAGTACATCGACAAGCGCCAGCATAAGTGCCTCAACCAGTGCAAGTACATCGGCAAGTACAAGTGCCTCAACCAGCGCAAGTACCTCAGCAAGTACCAGTGCATCAACAAGTGCAAGTACATCGGCAAGTACAAGTGCCTCAACCAGCGCAAGTACATCGGCAAGTACAAGTGCATCGACAAGTGCAAGTACATCAGCAAGCACCAGTGCAAGTACAAGTACAAGTGCATCGACAAGTGCAAGTACGAGTGCATCGACAAGTGCAAGTACATCAGCAAGCACCAGTGCATCAACAAGTGCAAGTACCTCAGCCAGCACAAGCGCATCAACCAGCGCAAGCACCTCAGCAAGTACAAGTGCCTCAACCAGCGCAAGCACATCGGCAAGCACAAGTGCATCGACAAGTGCAAGCACATCGGCAAGTACTAGCGCCTCAACCAGTGCAAGCACCTCAGCCAGCACAAGTGCCTCAACGAGTGCAAGTACATCGGCAAGCACGAGTGCCTCAACGAGTGCAAGTACATCGGCAAGTACCAGTGCATCGACAAGTGCTTCAACTAGCGCATCAACAAGTGCAAGTACCTCAGCAAGCACTAGCGCCTCAACCAGCGCAAGCACATCGGCAAGTACTAGCGCCTCAACGAGTGCAAGCACATCAGCAAGTACCAGCGCCTCAACCAGTGCAAGTACATCAGCAAGTACGAGTGCTTCAACCAGCGCATCGACAAGTGCAAGTACATCGGCAAGCACAAGTGCATCGACCAGTGCCTCAACAAGTGCAAGTACCTCAGCCAGCACCAGTGCATCAACAAGCGCAAGTACATCGGCAAGCACTAGTGCATCAACAAGCGCAAGTACATCGGCTAGTACCAGCGCATCGACAAGTGCAAGTACCTCAGCAAGCATCAGTGCTTCAACAAGTGCAAGTACATCGGCAAGTACAAGTGCCTCAACAAGTGCAAGCACATCAGCAAGTACAAGTGCCTCAACAAGTGCAAGCACATCAGCAAGTACAAGTGCATCGACAAGTGCAAGCACCTCAGCAAGCACAAGTGCATCAACAAGTGTAAGCACCTCAGCAAGCACAAGTGCCTCAACCAGCGCAAGTACATCAGCAAGTACAAGTGCATCGACAAGTGCAAGCACATCAGTAAGTACCAGTGCATCAACAAGTGCAAGCACATCAGCAAGTACAAGTGCCTCAACCAGCGCAAGTACCTCGGCAAGCACTAGTGCATCGACCAGCGCCTCAATAAGTGCAAGTACATCAGCAAGCACGAGTGCCTCAACTAGTGCAAGTACCTCAGCGAGCACCAGTGCCTCAATAAGTGCAAGTACATCGGCTAGTACTAGTGCATCGACAAGTGCAAGTACATCAGCAAGTACGAGCGCCTCAACCAGCGCAAGTACATCAGCTAGTATCAGTGCTTCGACCAGCGCAAGTACATCAGCAAGTACGAGCGCCTCAACCAGCGCAAGTACATCAGCAAGCACCAGCGCATCAACAAGTGCAAGCACCTCAGCAAGTACAAGTGCATCGACAAGTGCAAGCACCAGTGCCTCAACCAGTGCAAGTACATCAGCAAGTATGAGTGCTTCAACAAGCGCAAGTACATCGGCAAGTACGAGTGCATCGACAAGTGCAAGTACATCGGCAAGTACCAGTGCCTCAACAAGTGCAAGCACCTCAGCAAGTACAAGTGCTTCAACAAGCGCAAGTACATCGGCAAGTACAAGTGCCTCAACAAGTGCAAGTGAGTCATCAAGTGTAAGCGAGTCACTCAGCACAAGCGAGAGCATCAGCACAAGTACGAGTCAGAGTCAGTCAGCTGCAAATGTGGTACCGACACCGGCTCCAACTCCTGCACCGGCAGTAGATAATGCTCCTGCACCAGCAGCAACTATCACACCGGCTGCTACACCTCTTGCAGCAGCTACACTGGTAGCACCTGCACCAGCAGCTCCTGCGGCACCGGCAGTACCGAATACACCAATTCAGGATGCACAGGTTCCTCTTGGAGTAAATGAGGAAGAAGATAATCTTCAGAACATCGAGGATGAGGATACACCTCTTGCAGCAGGCGGAACAGCCAAGGACGGTATCAAAACATGGTGGTGGTGGATTGCAGCAGCAGTTGCAGCTATCACAGGAAAGGGTGTTTATGACAACCGCAGAAGAAAACCTGCAAAGAGCGACGATTCAGAAGATAATTCTGATGAGAAATAATTAATAGCAATACTAACAATATTGTTTTATAATATTAGTGACCATCTGTAGCGGATGGTCACTAATTCGTTAAGCTGTTTTGTAGTAAGACGAGATTACTTTGTGAGGAAAGGTGAATTCCTTGAAGCAGAAAGATAGTATAAAGAAGAAAAAACAAAAACAACAGAAGGAACACGTATTATTATATAAGCTTTTATATTCGTTCATGACCATGCTCGTGTACATGGTCGGCAGAAATATACCACTCTACGGGATTGATATAGATGCATATAGCAATGTAAATGTAGATGCGCAGTCCATACTTTTACAGGCTATTTCAGGTGATATGAAGAACTGTTCCATTTTCATCATAGGCTTGTGGCCGTACATGCTGGCATCCATGCTTGCCATACTGATAGTTGCAATCATGTCGCTTGACCACACCAGAAAGCTGTCACCGAAAAAGATAAACATATGGACAGTTACCATCATGATGATTATAGCGGCGGTTCAGGCATATCACAAAACACAGACACTTATGTATAGAGTTAGTGGATATGAACTTATATGGAATAAGATAATAGTTTTCATACAGCTCATCGCGGGTATGCTGATAGTGGTGTATATGTGCGACAGAGCTACAAAGTATGGTATCGGTGGCAAGGTGAGTGTGTTCGTGGTCAATATAGTCAGTGGTATGATGACCATGTTTACAGGAAAGCCGCTTGAGAAGCTGGCACTGCCTGTAGCCATAGGAGTGGCAGAGATTGCTGTCATGATAGTACTTGAGACCACTGAGAAGCGAATAGCAGTACAGAGAGTTTCCATAAACAATATTTATGCGGATAAGAACTATATCGCTTACAAGCTCAATCCTGTCGGTGCTACACCGCTTATGTTTGCGTCAGTCGCTTTTTTGCTTCCACAGTTTATGTGCAATGGACTTCATTATCTGTTTCCGGACAATGCTGATATTCAGTGGTGGATGGACAATATGAGGCTCACATCACCGCTTGGAATTGTAGTATACATGGTGATTATATGTCTGCTTACAATTATCTTTTCTATGGTTATGCTGTCTCCGGGCAGGACAGCAGATGATCTGCTTAAGTCGGGTGATTCAATACAGGATATATATGCCGGAAAGCCTACGAAGAGATATCTGATTGGCACAGTGCTCAGCTTTTCCGTTATAAGCTCAATTATTATCTGTATATGTCAGGGTGGACCGCTGTTTTTACAGTTTGGAGGATATGTGGACGCATCACTTGCTATGCTGCCGTGCTCTATCATGATGACGACAGGTCTTTGGATTTCGCTGTACCGCGAGGCAGAGGTGTACCGGAATATGGACAGATATCATACATTTATATAGCTCCCGGCGCTTTGAATTAAGAATTAGGAGGAATCATAATGCTATATTTTATACCGGCATGGTATAAACAGAATATGTGGTGCGAAAACGAGCAGCAGTGGTATATGCGCAGGCTCAAGTCAGAGTTTGACGAGACTATAAAGCAGATTACTCTTTTTCATAGAAATGTGGACAGGCCTTACAGGATTCTTGTGCTCGGATACTCGCCAAATTTCAGACATTTCCTACACAGGCAGGGCATGTACCGCTCAAAGTACTGGTCATGCTTTGATGCGATAGCACAGGTCAGGAGAAAGAAGGTCGCTGTGCTGTCATATCACGATATCAAGTGGCCGAAGGGGCTGGAGTTTGTGTATTCGCCTTTTTCTATAATCGCTTTGCAGGGCGATGTGAAGTATGCACAGGTAGAGTTTGGTGAGGATGGCAATCCGATATCCATAGATATGTTTGAGGATGGCAAAATCTGCAGGCGCAACTATTATGATGACAGAGGCTTTGTTTCCAGTACTGTTATATATGAAAACGGCATAGAGCAGTATCAGGATTTTTTGATGGAAAACGGCATCTGGAAGATACGTGAGTATAAAAATGATGGTCATGTGGTTGTCAATCCAACGTGCCCTGACTATGATGTGGTGCCTGATGCTAAGAGCGGCAAAGCAGGTGAGCCGGTTGAGATACGCTTTACAAAGGCTGAATATGACAGCCTTGAGGCGGTTATTGAAGAGGTATTTGCAAGCTATGTAAATCTCACAAGGCAGGGTGACAGCTTTTTCGTGGCGATGCATCCGCTTCATATCAGGGTTGCAGAGCATGTGCTTAAGGGGAAAAGGGTTATTGCTACATTTTTTGAAAACAGATTTGATTTCACGCAGACATCACTGGCAGCGGATTTTTTAGAGCATGCGGAAAATATCATTACGGATTCTGATTATACGACGAAGATTATTATGGCAAATCTGGGTGCAGTAAATAACAAGCCGTTCAGATTACATATCACAGATATTCCACCATATGATACCAGGATGGATTTCGGTATCAGCTCGCAGCTTCGGGTGCAGAACATCCTCGTGCCGGTTGATGGACTGACTAAGGATGCATTTGCTCAGATTATAAAGGGGCTTGCGGATTATCTGACCATTAATGACCTTGCGAGAGTTCATTTCTTTACAAGAGATGCCTCATGGGGTCATGAGGATGCTATAAAGAATGATACGGTAAAGCTTCTTGATAGTATGGGCTATGATTCCCGTTTGGTAACAGGCGATGGTGAGGCAGCTCTCGGCTTTGGAGGCAGCGGGGCTGATGTATTTGCCGAGAATGAGCTGGGGGATATAGAAAAAACGGTGGAGCAGAGATTTTTCGTGGATGTATGTGTGGATGAGCGTGATATCAGCAAGTGTATCAACGAGCAGAGAGTCATCCTCGATATGAGAGGCACGATGGATGTTTTTGTTTATGTTACAGCTATCAGCAAGGGCGTGCCGAGAATCAGCCTGAGTGCAGACCAGTTTCTTGTTTCAGGAAAAAACGGAATGGTCATAGATGATTTTTCTGATATCGGAAGGAGTCTGACCTATTATCTGGACAGCTTTGAAAACTGGAATCAGGCATTGGTGGAGTGCTATGAGCTTGGTCAGAAATATACCACATCGGTGCTGCTTAAGAAGTGGAGAAAGGTGCTAAATTTTAGTGAGTAAGATTCATGTTTTATATGTTGGCGATGACGATTGGACAACTAAATACAGCATTCCGGACAATATAGAGTTTGAAGTATACGAGTCTGATGAGAGTGAACTAACGGCAAACAGACCTGCGAGAAAGCTCATGGATTTAGTTATTCTTGACAGGGATATAACACTCTCAGAGGAAAAGGCTTTTACGAAGTTTACAAGGGGCTACTGTCTTTTTGCTACGGAAAATGTGCAGATGCTAAACAGCGCGACGAGCAGATATTTCAAGGCACGAATGGGACAGTATCTGTATACTGGCGATGTGCAGTATTTTCTGGCTCATGAGGTGAGAAATTACTATCCAAATCCTTATGGTGAGAAGTTTAATCCTGCCAAGCTTGCTGTCAGTGATTCCTTTACAGGAAGGGTAGCATGTGATGGAAACTATAACCTGGTTCTAGATGGAGAGTTTGGGGAGAATTTTTCGCAGATTGCATACTGGAGATATAATATCCCGGTTTTTGAGGGACAGTGTATTGATATGTATCTTGAATATGAGAAAACTGGGGATGTAGAGATTAAGCTTAGATTATTTCAGTTCTACTATGGCTCGATTGGTGATATTAAGCAGGTCTGGGAGTTTGACGAGGAACAGCTTCAGGATGTTTTCAGGATAGATAATGAATCAGATCAGGGTCCTGTTTTTGTTTCTATACTTGCAAGGGGCACCGGCAGCCTGAATATCATATCATTGCACGACAGACATTCCCGCCGTGGACACGGATTTTTCCTGCCCGGAGGTGAGAGGCTTGTCTCTTCTAAGGGAGAGGAAGTTTTTGTGTACTTTGAGAAGGGTGATATGAAGCCACCGCTTGCTGTCTATTTCTCAGGCTACAGGACTCAGGAGGGCTTTGAGGGCTACTATATGATGCGAGGCTTCGGATGTCCGTTTATTCTTGTGACAGACCCAAGAAGTGAGGGGGGAGCCTTTTATCTGGGAGACAGTGAGTTTGAGCAGATGATTACGGATTATGTGACTGATAAGCTCGATGAGCTTGGCCTTACAAAGGATGAGCTCGTGCTCTCAGGAGCTTCGATGGGAACCTTCGGTTCGCTCTACTATGGCTCAAAGCTTTCACCACATGCACTGCTTCTTGCAAAGCCACTTGCCAACATGGGAAATGTAGCACGAAACGAGCGAATTCTTAGAGCCGGAGGTTTCGCTACCTCGCTTGATATTCTGATGAAAAATTATGACAATCTCTCTGACGAGGCGATAGAGCAGCTCAATAACAGGATGTGGGACAGATTCGACAGTGCAGACTGGTCACATACAAAGTTCATCATCTCATATCTGTATGAGGATGATTACGACCCGGATGGTTATCCGAGCATTTTGTCGCATCTGAAGTCGAGCGGTGTTGAGGTGTATGGCAAGGGCTCACACGGCAGACATACTGACAATTCAGCAAATGTCATGGCATGGTTCAAGAGCCAGTACAATAATCTGCTACATGATGATTTTTCAAGATAAGCAAATAAACGTTGCCGGTCACACAGTCAGGTGTGAACAGTAACAGGAAAACAAACATTAAGTGAACAATAGTAAGACAGGTAAGTATTATGTATGGTGACACATGGCAGGTCCGCTGGAAGGAATTTCTATCGGACTCGTATGTATATGGATCTAAAATTGAATTTAATGAGGATGGTTCAGTCTCTTATAAAAACCGCCTCATGCCGCCGGGCACGGTGATTCACACATGGTATTCTATGACGAATTTCCAGGGGAATAGGATAGAGCCGTCGCTTCCGCTCATCGATGGAGAGCGGGCATATTCCATTGCGGTGAATATTGACTATCACAACAGTGAGAGTGAGGCGCTGATGCTTCGTATCATATTTTTTGACAGGTATGATGTACAGGCGCAGAGTATTATTGTCCGCGATAAAAAGGCGTTTTTCAAGCCGTCCATCAGGACCTACAGCTACAGGATAGAGCTGATAAATGGTGGAAATGCTGATTTTACATTCAAATCACTGGTGATTAAAGAGGTTTCAGAGGAAGAGTTTGATGCAGAGCAGGAAAGAATTGAGAGACTTAAAGAGGACTCTAACAAAAGTAAGAAAAAGCGAAGAAAAAATAAAAAATCTAAGTGATGAAGAGCTTTCTGCACTGACAGAGCAGTTTAAGAGCAGGTATAGCGATGGGGAATCGCTTGAATCGCTTATGCCGGAGGCTTTTGCAGCTATCTGCGAGGCTGATTACAGGGTGCTTGGAAAGAGACCGTATGATGTGCAAATCATAGCGGCAGCAGCTCTTCACGGTGGATATCTCGCTGAGATGAATACAGGTGAGGGAAAGACTCTATCTGCCACGATGCCGCTTTATCTGAATGCGCTGACAGGCAAGAGCTGCATGCTCGTGACCACAAACGAGTATCTGGCATCGCGAGATGGTGCAGAGATGGGAGAGGTCTATAATTTCATGGGTCTTAGCTGCTCATACCCGGATGCGGATGATACAAAAAAGCAGGATGATGACGAGAAAAGACAGTTTTATTCGGCTGATATCATATACACTACAAATGGTGCACTTGGCTTTGATTTCCTTTTTGACAATCTGGTAAAGAAAAAGGATGACAGATTTCTCTGTGATTTCCACTATGTCATAATTGACGAGGCTGATTCGGTGCTTTTAGACTCTGCAATTATGCCACTCGTCATATCGGGAGTGCCGAGAGTGCAGTCGAACCTGTACGATGTATGTGATTTTTTCGTCACGACACTTGTGGAGGATATAGACTACATAGAGGAGGATAAGGCCGTCTGGCTCACTCCAAAGGGTGTTAAGTTTGCCGAGAGCTTCTTTGGCATATCCAATTTCTACGGTAAAGAGAATTTTGAGATAAACAGGCATGTCACGCTTTCTCTTCGGGCGCACAAGCTTTTGAAGAACAAAAAGGATTATGTTGTCACTGACAAGAAGGAGGTAGAGCTGTTTGACGGAGCGACAGGCCGTCTCATGCACGGTGTCAAGCTGCGTGGCGGTCAGCATCAGGCTATAGAGGCAAAGGAAAAGGTGGAGATATCGCAGGAATACAGAACTGTGGCATCCGTTACCTTCCAGAATCTGTTTATGATGTTTGACAAGATGGCAGGCATGAGCGGCACACTCATGGATGCAAAGGATGAGCTTTTTGAGACCTACGGCAAGCATGTGGTGAGAATACCTACAAACAGGCCTCTTAAAAGAGTCGACAGGAAGGACAGATACTTTAAAAACGGTCATGACCAGTTCTGGACAGCAGTGGATGATGTGATAAGGCTTCACGAGACAGGCCAGCCGGTGCTTGTGGTGCTTAATTCCGTTACGGATACGGATCTTTTTTCAAGGCTTTTGATAGAGAAAAATATCCCGCACAATGTACTAAACGCAAGCAATGCTTTCTGGGAGGCACAGATTATCGCAGGCGCAGGCCAAATGAATGCGGTCACGGTTGCTACAACGATGGCAGGAAGAGGAACAGATATAAAGCTCGGAGACGGAGTGAAGGAGCTTGGAGGCTTAGCTGTCATAGGTATAGGCAGGATGAACAATTCAAGATCCGAGAGGCAGGCGAGGGGCCGTGCCGGCAGACAGGGTGATCCAGGCTTCAGCCAGTACTATGTGAGCCTGGAGGATGACATAGTGGGAGCTGAGGATGATGATAAGCTGCAGCGCTATATTGATGGCAAAAAGCGTATCGGAAAGCGCAAAATAAAGCGTATTGTCAACCAGTGTCAGAAGCTTAGTGTGGAGTCTGAGGAGATGAACCGCAAGAAATCACTTCAGTATGACCAGGTCCTCCAGCGCCAGCGAGACCTAATCTACGCAACCAGAAAAAAACTGCTCGACGGCGCCAGCGTCGGGCAGGAGAAGATAGTAGAGATTGCGAAGGGGAATATCTCAGACTTCGTTAATCATTTTGACTGCATACAGAGTAATAATAAGCATGGCAGGCGCCGTGGCAGAAAGAAAGATAACGATAAAAATACCAATACAGAGCAATACACATCCATGCTTAACAGATACATTCTTGACAACATCTCCTACAAGCTGGATACCGGCCTGTCAAGGTCTGACATGCAAAGCGCCGCCACTGTTAGCGATTACCTGATGCTTCGTGTGTATCAGGGGCTTTCAAGACAGCGTGAGCGCATAGGCGATGAGGAGGCTTACGAGCAGTTTGTCCGTGAGGCAACTCTAAAGGCGGTGGATGATGGCTGGGTTGAGCTGATTGACTACCTTGAGCAGCTCAAGTATGCGGTAGCGGGAAGAGCATCCGCACAGAGAAATGTTATGTTTGAATACCAAAATGAGGCTTTCGAGTCGTTTTTGGATACAGAAAAAGCGGTAAAATGTAATATCATAAGGAATATTTTGCTTAGTGATGTGAAAATCGGCAAGGATGGCAGGCTGCATGTCATCTACCCTTAAAGGTTATTATAATTTAAATAGTTTTACAGATACGAGGAGAATCATATGGTATATAACTTCAATCTCGGAATAGGCTGGGCTTCAAGCGGCGTGGAGTACGCACAGAGCTACAGGGCTAATCTGCTCCGCAGGGCGCACATTCCGGCAAGGTTTGTTTTCACAGATATGTTTCCAACAGAAAATATAGAGCACATGACAAGAAATATCGGCTTTTTGGATGAGGAAGTGATATGGCTGTACACATTTTTTACAGATGTGAGGACATCTCCTGTTACATTCACTCTAAAGGAGCTTGAGGCTACGATGGCAGAGGAGGATTATAACTTTTCCAGAGAGGGCAAGACGTGCAGGTATCAGTTTAAGGAGAGCGGCAGGTTCTATACCTGCTACATGGTTGATGATACAAGTGATCTAGTGCACAGAGTCGAGATTGTCTCAAACGGATGCCTGATCAGGAAGGATTTTTACACCTATTGCAGGACCTTCAGCGAGTACTATGCTCCGCTTGACGGCAAGGCGCATCTGTACGGCAGGACATTTTTCAATGAGGATGGCTCGGTGTGCTACGAGGAGGTCATAGAGGATGACAGCACCTTTTACAGGATCGGAGCGCAGGTGCTTTATACCAAGGCTGACCTGGTCGGCTATATGGTAAAGAGGCTTAATCTTACGGCTGATGATGTGGTGATCATCGACAGGACGACAGGCATAGGCCAGGCAATCCTCGAAAACTGTGGACCAGCGCGCGTAGGAATAGTGGTGCATGCGGACCATTTCAGCGAGGGCGGCACGGATGATGATTACATACTGTGGAACAACTATTATGAGTATTCGTTTTCACAGACTGAGCACATAGATTTCTACATCACAGCTACGGATGCGCAGAATGAGCTTATGAGGCAGCAGTTTAAGAAGTACTGTGGAAAAGAGCCTCAAGTGGTGACTATTCCGGTGGGCAGTCTGGATGAGCTTAAGTACCCGGATGAGCCGAGAAAGAGGCACTCGCTCATCACTGCGTCGCGTCTTGCGACTGAGAAGCACTGTGACTGGCTGGTGGAGGCCGTTGTGAAAGCAAAAGAAAGCGTGCCTGACATTTCACTTGATATATATGGAAAGGGTGGCGATGAGGCGAAGCTTAAGGGGCTTATCGGCAGGCTGGGCTGTGCCGATTATGTGCATTTGATGGGACAGCAGAAATTAGATGATGTATACAAGCACTATGATGCATATGTGGCAGCTTCACAGAGTGAGGGCTTCGGGCTCACACTCATGGAGGCCATAGGCTCAGGGCTTCCTATAGTGGGCTTTGATGTGAGGTATGGCAACCAGACCTTTATCGATGATGGGCAAAACGGCTACAGGATTCCAATCACCGATGAGATGGATCAGAAGGAGAAGATAAAGCTTCTTTCTGAGCGTATAGTGAGGATGTTTACAGAGGATGACATGGATGCATTTTCAGGACATTCATATGAGAAGGCCAAAGAATATCTGACTAAGGAGGTGGTTCACAGATGGATAGAGCTGTTGAAGTAACACACACGGCAGATGGTATCACACTGCTCTTTGATACATTTTCAGGCGAGAGCAGGAATCTCCTTGAGTCATTTAAGAATGCCGGTGCTGCCTTTCATGCAGCAGTCATTGAGGATGACGGTTTCCTGCCGGATGATGTGATGAGCGTGTATGGATTTTTCTTAGGCGATTACCGGGAGGCTGACAGCTTACCGGGGAAGCCGCTGTATTTCAATCAGATACAGATTCCTGATTACTGGCGCATAGAGGGCGATAATTCATCTGCGAAGGTCATGGACCGTACCAGGGAGCGAGCGAGGATATTTTTCACGGAGCCTACGCACAGGCGGCAGGTTAAGATTGTTGACTGGCTCGATGATGCCGGTCAGGTCAGGCTTTCAGAGCATTATAACAGGTATGGCGCGATTTTCTGTCACACGGTTTTTAATAAAAAGGGGCAGAAGGCACTCAGGAAGTTTTTTGATGTGACGGGCAGGGAGATGATAGTGGAAAACTTTGTCACCGGTGATATACTCGTCAGATGGCAGGCTAAGGACTGGATTTTCAGAAGTAAGACAGACTTTATAGCGTTTTTCATCAGGTGCGCAGGGCTGGAGGATACAGCGGTTTATTTCAACTCGCTGTCATATCCGTTTTTTGCATCACAGGCGCTTGCGCCAAACGGCTTTCGCGATGCACTCTTCTGGCACGAGCCGGTGGGAGATGAAATACCCGGCAATATGCAGATTATACTGCATGATCAGGGAACGAGGGCAAAGCGCGTATTTGTGTCGCGCAGGGAGTCCTACGACAGGCTTATAGCACTTGGCGCTCCTTCCGATAAGGTGAAGCAGCTTGGATATATCTACAGCTTCGTCAGGGAAAATAAGCACAGGCCGCACATACTCGTATGTACCAATTCAGAGAATGTAGGTCATCTGACAGAGCTTGCGTCACTCATGCCGCAGATGCATTTTCATGTGGCGGCCATCACAGAGATGTCGTCGAAGCTTATGTCGGCAGGGCAGTATGACAATGTGTCACTCTACCCTAATGTGAAGATGTCCGTGCTGGATAGTCTTTTTGAGAAGTGTGATTTCTACCTCGATATCAATCACGAGGGTGAGATAGTGGATGCGGTTCACAGAGCTTTCTTAAACAACATGCTTATAGTGGGCTATGAGGAGACCATGCACAACGCATATTACACCGCAGACACGAATACATTTAAGGAGAGCGAGTACGCTGATATGGCGGAGGCCCTCAACCTGACACTGGCTATGCCGCATCTCATTGATGAGGCGCTTGCCATGCAGAAAAAGGCTGCTGTAGCGGCTGATGCAACAGACTACATGGAAATACTCCATTTGTAGTAATACAGGGTTTATGAACAGAAAGACTAACTATTAAAAGTCAAGCCTTAAAATGATATTTTTTGAATAAAGTACAG
>OJAI01000444.1_pt1 | contig 29697 bp, 22 predicted proteins | sample 1588891 | NCBI WGS metagenome assembly OJAI01 (sample SAMN03283255) | human gut metagenome | biome: human-associated habitat; material: feces | host: Homo sapiens | place: USA | collected 2013 | reverse complement strand
CCTGCAGATCATGTCTCATATCATCCTGTTTCTTTTCATCACGGGAGAAGATACGAATCTCTCCAATATCGGTCGTTAGAAAGTGTTTTAAAACCGTATGGCCAAACGAACCTGTTCCTCCAGTGATCATCAATGTTTTTCCACTAAATGCTGACATATTAAGCTCCTTTTTCTATTTCTTCTTTAAAAATTGTGATTAAATCATCAATACATTTATTTTTTTCAAAATGATTCTGATAATATGAATAACTATTCTTCCCAAAATAGCTACACTTTTCTTTGTCATTATAGACTCTTGTAATAATTTGCGCAAGTTCTCTATAATTACCTGAATCTGTACAATAACCACAATCTGCTTCTTCTATTACTTCTTTAACTTCTCCACTAATTGCACCGACGATTGGTTTTGCCGCTAGCATGTAAGATTGAACTTTAGCTGGCAATGTACTGTTTACTACTTCATTATCTACCATAGTAATGATAAAGCAATCGGCTAAAGCATAATACTGAGGCATATCTTCTACAGGATGGAACCCATAGAATTTAACATTTTCTAACTTGTATTGATTTGATAAATCCTCACAAACTTGACGACTTAATCCATCCCCAACAATATGGAACATAATATCTTTATGTTCTTTTAATATATTTGCGGTTTCAATAATAGTCTCAACACTTTGTGCTGGACCAATATTGCCCGCAAATACTATATCAAAAACATTATTTTCTATCTGCCCTACATTTTCATAATCGCTTTCCGCATAGGAAGGATAATATGTTAACCCTTTAGATTTTGCACTAATCTGAAGTTCGTTTTCAAAATATCTTTTAAATGATTTTGAGCTAATAATAATTCGACTTGCTTTATTATAAGACCATATGCTCATTTTTTCTAAAACTTTATAAAGGACACTTTCTTTTCCAATTGGTCCAGTAGTCACAGATATTGGCCATTGATCTAGGCAATGAATAACAAGTGGAATTTTCTTAATTTTGCTGACAAGAATTCCTGGCCAAGTCATAGAAATTGGAGATAACTGATATACATATACTACATCAAAATCCTTTTTCATAAACAATGCTTTTAAACACCCAAAAATAGCAAACCAAGCATAATTTATTCCCATCATTAAGGTTGATTTTCTTCGTCCAACTAATGAACATCTCTTAATTTTTACTCCATTTACTACCTCACTTCTATTTTGAAACCATTTGTATCCTTTATAAACTTTACCTTCTGGGTAGTTTGGCAAACCTGTTAAAACTGTAACATCATGTCCTTTTTTTACTAACTCATAGGTAATATCGTTGATACGAAAAGTTTCAGGATAGAAATGTTGGCAAACAACTAATATTTTCATATAACCTCTCTACTTTTCTAATAACCTATCGTATATTTTAATATACTTATCAAAACTTTTATTAGCGTCAAAGTTAGATAAAATTTCACTATTGTCGAATATTCTATTTTTAAAATCTGTATTAATAAACTCTAAAACTTTGTCTTTAACTTCTTCCACTGTATTTTTTTTACAACAATAACCTGTAGTACTAATGACTTGCTCTTTACAGCCTCCTGTATCATACGTAATAACTGGAGTCCCACATGCTATTGACTCAATATTTACAGTTGGGTAGTTATCTTCTTTCGTTAAATTTATAAACACATCACTTAACGAATAAATTTTAACCAATTCATTAACATTTTCAGTTCTTTCTATCCCTATTATGTTTTTATATTTTTTAGTCAGATATTTTTGAGCTCTTGATAATCCAACCAATATTATTACAATATTTTCGTTGATTAATAATCGAGATAATTCTAAGAAATCATCTAAGCCTTTACGCTTTTCCCAAATGTTTGCAACACCTAAAATAATGTTTTTATTTCCAGGTATTCCATATTTTTGTTTAATATCTTTATCAACATAAGGCTTAAAAACGTCTAAATTTATGCCATTATTTATTGTTTGAACATGATGATTTTGAAGAAAAGATTGTTTTACTAGTTCATTCAACCAATTTGAAGGTGTAACAATTTCAAAATCTTCTCTATTTGTAAATAGTTCTTTTTTTAATTCAAATTCTCCCTGAGAAGTGTCTATAAAAAAACTGTACGGATAACCGTGACGCATAGGACATTTTGGATCACATTGTTTTTTCCACTTTTTACAATTAACATAACTGAAATAAGCGCAATGACCAGTAAATGCCCAACAATCATGTAATGTCCAAATAAGTTTGCCTTTAAAAGATGTATTTATCCAATTAAATAATAACTGATAATTCAAATAATACCCGTGAATATTATGTAAATGAATAATATCTGGTCTGAATTCTTCTAATTTTTGTAAAAGGAACTCTGTTTCTTGTTTAGATTGTAATCCTTGTCTATTGAAAATGAAATTATATAGTATATTAAAATAAAAAGAATTATTCTTATTAAATTTAATACATTCTAGATCCGAAAAACCATTCCCTCGCCCAAAAAAGCTTACTGTCTCATACCCTCTTTCATTAGCCCTTCTTTGAATATCCCCCATAATTTTTCCTGTACTACCTGTACATACAGAGTTAATTAAAGCTACTTTTTTCATTAAATTCAAACACCTTTCATCATTCTTTATCGAACTTTCTATTGACAATGTAAAGATATAAAAACAAATAAATTATAAACTGTAACAATAATATAGAAAAATAACTAAATAATCCGCCCTGTATTCCTAAATTATTTATCAATACATAACATATAAATACGCTTAAAATTAATATTGTTATTTGAACAAATAATTGTTCTTTATTACAATGAATAACAATCAGTGAATTTAAAAGTACATTAGATACTGCATAGAAAGCTGCGCCTAAGATAACTAATAATAAATAATTAAGATATTTTGATAATTCTACACCATACACCAACTCTAAAACTGGTATTCCTGCAACATAAGCTACAGGTAAAATAATAATCATCGAGCCTAAAAGTACTGATGAAATTTTTAAAACAGTTAGATTGAAATTCTTCTTGTCATGTCGCTTATAAAAACTAGTGAGACTGAGCAGTGAAGGTTGAAAAATAAATTGCGAAAACAACATAACAAATGTTGCTGGCATTGAAATAATTCCATATATAGCTTGATCACTATCATTTAAAAAGAAATCAATAAAATATCTAGGAAGATTCATTATTACGGTTACAGTTAATGTAAATAAAAATGTATAAGAAGAAACTCTTAATAGCAAAATAATACTTGATTTTTTAAAATCTTTAACTATATGCATAAATTTACTTGTATTACGAATATCATATAGAATTAAAACAGCAATGTTTACTATCAGTAGATAGAAACATGAAACTATCAAATTCCTGGTCAATAAATCAATGATAATAAAACCAATTACTGAAATCAGAGATTTATATGTCATTGATTTTCCAGCAATGTATAATTTCGAATGTCCCTGTAAAATTCCATAATATACATCACTAACTGCTTCTAAACATTTAACTATACATAGTAGTAAAATTACTATAGCTTTGTTTAGTGGATAACCATTAATAACAACAAAAACTATAGAGATTAATAATGCGAAAAACGCAGTTAAATATCGAGTAACAATATACAGAGAGCCTGTAAACTTCTCATTTGTATTAGATATTTGGTAAGTTCTGCCAGAATATAATGCGAAATAATTAATAATTCCTGCAGTAGCATATGCGAAACTAAAAATACCAGCATCCGATAAACTGTTAAATCTAGTCACAACTATCATAAAAAAAAGAGAATTAAATGAGAATAAAGACGTTCCTAATGTATTCCAAAAATAATCTTTTTTTAAATTATTCATCATTTCACTCCTCTTTTTTTTACTTGATTTTTTCTTTTAAAATTGAAACTTCTTGAATCAATAAAGTAATCTTTCTTTTCTGAGCAGAAACTATAACTGTTAAAGATATAGTTATAAAAAACAAGATAACAATAAATACACCAACAACTAGATTAGAAATTGTTTGAAACCCTAACTTTGTAGCAAACCAAATTAAAACATCTGGAATAATCACTAGGATTAATAAGACAACAACTGCTAACCACCACAAGAAAGAATACTTAACCGGAATTATCCTTTTACTTAAAACTTTATAAATTGTAAATGCTAATATTAAGGTTACAGCTAAAATAGCCAAGCGTAAATCTAACGGCATTATTTCGTCCTCCTTAATCCAATTATTACAATAGATAACAATACATTTAACATATAGTACACATTTTTCCAACTACGGATTGAAGACACTCCACCTGTTCTTTCATTCATACTAACTGGAACCTCAGAAATAACAAATCCATCTTTTAATATTTCAGTAGTTGAAATAGGTTCAGGATACTCCAATGGATATTCTTTAGAGAATCTATCAATTAAAGATTTATCAATGGCTCTAAATCCAGATGTTACATCATAAACTTTCTTTCCTGTAAAGAATTTAATAAAACTTGATATCAATTTAATTCCCATCTGCCTTGCCTTTGTAGATTTAAATTCACTAGAAGTATCATCCACAAATCTTGATCCTATTGACATATTTGATTTTCCATTTAATAGTGGTTCGATAATTTTACACGCATAATTTATATCATGTTGACCATCACCATCAAATTGGATTGCAATATCATAATCATTTTGATATGCATACTTATAACCAGTTTGTACGGCTCCTCCTATTCCTAAATTATGGATCAAAGTAATATGAGGAATATTATTATTATTCAATATCATTTCTGTATTATCTTTCGAGCCATCATTGATTACTATTACGTCAAAACTAGTATTATGTTCTTTATTATACTCTAATATTGAATTATATGTTTTTAATATATTTGCTTCCTCGTTATAAGCAGGAATTATTAGTAATACTTTTTTCTCCATAATCCACCTCAATACTCAAAACAATAAAATTATATCTAATATTCTATTTCTTTCAAATACCTGCCCAAAGCATCCTGCCATGCAGGCAAACGATTAAATCCATTCTTATCAAGTTCTGTTTGGTTCATTCTTGAATTCTTTGGACGTTTTGCTTTAGCTGGAAATTGATTACTGTCAACTGGTGTTACTTTAACATCCATTCCAGCTTGTTTAAAGATTTCACATGCAAAATCATACCAACTAATGAAATCACCTGAATTTGTAGCATGATATTTTCCATATTTATCTGTTTGGATCATATCCACAACAAGTTTAGCTAAATCATATGTGTATGTTGGATTTCCAACTTGGTCATTAACTACACTCACAGCTCCTCTTTCTTTTCCTAGGCGAAGCATCGTCTTAATGAAATTATTTCCATTCTTTCCAAAAACCCATGCGATACGAATTATAAAGTGTTTCTTTAGTTTCTCTACAAATTCTTCCCCTTGAGCTTTCGTTAATCCATATACATTTAATGGATGTCTTTCATCATATTCATTCCATGGTGTTGTTCCTTCACCATCAAAAACATAATCTGTTGAAAAGTACATCATTGGAATATCTAATTCTTCACAAACATCCGCAATATATTTAGTACCTGTAGCATTTACTTTTTTTACTGTTTCAAATAATTCTGGGTCTTCAGCCTTATCTACAGCCGTCCAGGCAGCGCAATGTACTACAGCATCATAATTACCGGATTTGATAACTGTATTGACCTGCTCTTGATTTGTGATATCCATTTCATCAATATCTACACCAATAGCTTCAATTCCTCTTGATGTCGCTTCATTCACTACATCATATCCTAATTGACCTTTATATCCTGTAACTAAAATTTTCATAAGTGCTCCTTTCAAAGAAAGTCTGTCAAAAGACAGACTTATTTACTAGCTCTTCCTTTTTCTACATACATTTTATCAAAGTAGTTTTGATATTCACCACTGATAATGTTTTCCCACCATTCTTTGTTATCTAAATACCATTGAATAGTCATTGGAATACCTGTGTCAAATGTATATTTTGGTTCCCAACCTAATTCTGTTTCCAATTTAGTTGGATCGATTGCATAACGCATATCGTGTCCTTTTCTATCCGTAACAAATGTAATCAAACTCTCTGGTTTGTTCAACGCTTTTAAAACTGTTTTAACAACCTGTAAATTTGTTCTTTCATTATGACCACCAACGTTATATACTTCACCTTCGCGTCCTTTACGAACGATTAGATCAATAGCAGTACAATGATCATATACATGTAGCCAGTCACGAACATTTTCTCCTGTACCATATACTGGAATTGTTTCATCATTTAAAGCACGAGAAATAATTAATGGAATTAATTTCTCTGGGAAATGATATGGTCCATAGTTATTTGAACAGCGAGAAATCGTTACTGGAAGACCATATGTTCTATGGTAAGCTAATACGAATAAATCTGCACTAGCTTTTGCACTGGAATATGGACTTGAAGTATGAAGTGGTGTTTCTTCAGTGAAGAATAAATCTGGACGATCTAAAGGAAGATCTCCGTATACTTCATCTGTAGAAACCTGATGATAGCGTTTAATACCATATTTTACACAAGCATCTAATAATGTTGTTGTTCCCATAACATTTGTCTTAACAAAGATTTCAGGATCTTCGATACTTCTATCTACATGAGATTCCGCTGCAAAGTTAACAACAACATCAAATTTTTCTTTTTCGAATAAATCGAAAATAAATTCTCTATCCGCAATATCCCCTTTAACAAATTTGTAATTTGGTTTATCTTCAACTGGTTTACAAGTTTCCAAATTACCAGCATATGTCAATTTATCTAAATTTACGATCATATCTTCTGGATATTTGTTCACCATGTAATGAACGAAGTTTCCACCAATAAATCCTGCTCCACCTGTTACTAAAAATTTCATCTTATTTTTCCTCCTCATATGCAAATTGATTATCTGACTCTTCTAATGTAGGTCCGATTTTATCCTTCTCACTTAAAACTGGTTCAATGCCATTTAATAATTGTCCCCAGTCAACATTAACTGTTGGATCATCATATCGCATACCACCTTCAGATTCTTTATTATATACATTATCCACTTTATATCTGAATTCCACATCATCTGTCAATGTTAAAAAGCCATGCGCAAATCCCTGCGGAATAAAGAATTGTCTATGGTTTTCTGCACTTAATTCAACTGAAACCCATTGACCATAAGTGGGGCTTCCTTTACGAATATCTACCGCAACATCGATAACTTTTCCCTTTGTACAAGATACTAATTTAGATTGTGCATAAGGTGGATTTTGCCAATGCAAGCCTCGTAAAGTTCCCTTTTGTGCACTAAAAGACATATTATCTTGAACAAAATCAACAGTTATTCCCATTTTTTCATATTTAGGTTTTGAATATGTTTCTGTAAAATAACCTCTATGATCGCCAAATACGTCTGTATCAATAATTAATACGCCAGGAATTTTTGTTTCTGTTACTTTCATTTAAGAGCCTCCTATTTAATATATTTCCTATCCATAATTTTCTTTAAATAAGCACCATATTGGTTTTTCTTGTAAATTTCATATGTCTCTTCAAGTTGTTTTATATCAATCCAACCATTATCATATGCAATTTCTTCTAAACAAGCAATCTTTCTGTGTTGGTGCTCTTCAATTGTCTTTACAAAATTTGTCGCATCAACTAAAGATTCATGTGTTCCTGTATCTAACCAGGTAAAACCATCTCCAAGTAAAGTTACAGATAGTTCATCATTCTCTAAATAAATTCTATTAAGATCTGTAATTTCTAATTCTCCACGAGCACTTGGTTTCAAATTCTTAGCATATTCCACAACTTTATTATCATAGAAATATAATCCAGTTACTGCATAGTTTGATTTTGGATTAGCTGGTTTTTCTTCCAAAGAAATGGCTTTTCCATTTTCATCGAACTCTACTACACCAAAACGTTCTGGATCTTCAACATAATATCCAAATACAGTCGCACCATTTTCTTTTTCTGCTGCAGCACGAAGACGTTTTGTTAAACCATGTCCATGGAAAATATTATCACCTAAAATCATTGCACAGCTATCATTTCCAATAAATTCTTCACCTAAGATGAATGCCTGTGCCAATCCATCTGGACTTGGCTGAACTTTATAAGACAATTCAATACCAAACTGGTGTCCATCTCCTAATAACTCTTTAAATCTAGGAGTATCATCTGGTGTAGAGATAATTAAAATCTCACGAATTCCTGCCTGCATAAGAATGGACATAGGATAATAAATCATTGGTTTATCGTAAATTGGCAATAATTGTTTACTTGTTACTTTTGTCAGTGGATATAAACGAGTTCCACTACCTCCTGCTAAAATAATACCTTTCATGGGAAGTTCCTCCTTAACATACATTATAATAATAAACCCTTACGTAACGTAAGGGTCAAATAAAATATATATTTCACATATTTTCACAAATAAATATACCTGCATCTTTAGTTATTCTGATACTTCCATTTTGTTTAAGAATATCATCTAAATACTTTTTAAATTCATCTAACCTAGGGCCTAATAGCTCATTTTGATTTCCATGACAACTCATGATGTAATCAATAATTGGTTTCGATTCATCCACATCTAAAGAATCTTCATACCTTTTCATCTGAATATTCTTAAAATATTTTTTTAAGAGTATTTCTCCATTATCCAATCCAAAAATATCATAAAGTTTTGTTTGAGAAAGACGAATTCTAGAATCAAAATTAATAACAAGATCATTAATTTCTTTCATATGATTAGATCCATATGTGCTGCAATAGAAGATACCATCCATATGTAATACTCGATCGATTTCTTTTAATGCATTATCTAAATCATGAACATAAAAGAGGACATGATTTGCGATAACTGCATCAAAGTAATCATCTTTAAAAGGTATCTTTTCACAATCAAATACCATGCAATTAAAATCAGAACCTAAAGTTTTTCTTACTTCATCTATCATGCCAGAGGAAGAATCGGATAAAAATATTTCTCTGTTTCTTAAATCATATTTGTTATTTTTCCAAAGTTTCCCGTTTCCACAACCAACTTCTAACAATCTATTAATTTTTGAAAAATCAATTTGTTCAAACAGCCACGGAAACCATCCCTGTTTATTTTGAGAATACTTATCATGTAAAGAAATTCGAACATTTAAATTCTTTGCATTTTTATAATGTTCTACAATATTTGAATCATCATTAGATAACTTAATTAAAGAAATAATATTATTCCAATTTATATTATTATCATCAATAGTAGACAAAATAGACTCCATAGAATCTTTTATAGCATTCATATGTTTGATTCTAGAATTAATTAAATCTATTTGCATTTTAAAAGAATCTTTTAAATTTTGATCTTCTAATACAATTGGAAATATCTCATCAATAGAAAATCCTAGATGTTTTAAAGAAAGTATCTTTTGAAGCTTTAATAAATCTGAATCTGTATATTGTCTATAACCATTTGATAAAATGAAAGAAGGCTTTAATAATCCTATTTTGTCATAATATCTTAAAGTTCTTTCTGTTACATTTGCCAGTTTAGCAAATTCTCCAGTTTTATATGTTTTCATAATAATAGTATAAAGAAAAAACCATAGAAAAGTCTATGGTTTTTGAATCTTTAAATCATCACTTTCAATTAAAACCGTAAATCCATTGCCATCTGTTAAATATGTGTGGATCTTGTATTCTCCCGCATGATATTTATGGTTGGCGATGCTTACCGTCACCTTATAGCTTCCGTTACTCTGTCTCTCTGCCGTATACCAGTAGATGTCGTTCTGATCCTCTTCACACCATACCGGTACCTGGATCTGGCTCACTCCGGATGCTGAATCGATATTGCTGATGACCACATCAAATGTTCCCGCTTCTTCATTTTGGTTTTCTATCTTTATATCCCATGTTGGCTTGCTTACTTCAAATGTCGTATTCCCCATGAAAACAGAAGTTCCATTTTCTAGTGTTCCATAAATATGTACATTATATGTTCCATATGACTTGAACTGATTGATGATTGCCTTGCTGCTCCAGCTTCCATTTGCTCCCGCTGTTCCGTTTATCCATTGGATATCGTCTTGTCCATTCTCTTCGCTCCATACTGCGAACTGAACTTGCCTTAGATTTCCAAATACACCTGCATTCGTCACATTGAGCTGATATTCTTTTTCCGTTTTATCGATATCTTTTACAGTAATCTCTGCTTGAACCGGTTTCACCGTTGTCTTATTACCACTCTGCTGTACAACGAGACCATTGCCTCCTGTTAGATAAGTATCAATCTTGTATTCGCCTGAATGATATTTGTGATTTGCGATACTTACTTTTACTTTATAAGTTCCATCACTTTGTTTCTCTGCTACATACCACTGGATATCATTCTGATCCTCTGCACACCATACTGGCACCTGGATCTGGCTCACTCCGGATTTCGATTCAATATCTTTGATCTTGATTTCGAATGTCCCTTCCTCATCATTCTTGTTCTCAATCTCCACTTTCCATGTTGGCTTGCTTACTTCAAATGTATATGCATTTAAAAAAACCAACGAGCCATCATTCATATATGCATAAACATGAACATCATATTTCCCTGATCCACTAAATGTAGTATAATCCGTGGTCCAACTATCTCCATTCCTTGTTCCTGATATCCATCTAAGATCATCTTGTCCATTAGCTTCTGACCAGATAGCATGTCGAATCTCAACCAATTCAGCCGGTACATTTGTTACATTTGTTGTGACCCTGAAATTGGTATCCGTATTTCCAACATTCTCTATCGTTGTTTCCTGCGAACTGTCATATAGTACACAACTATCCGAATGATACATAGTACCATCTACATATGTTTCTACAATATATTTACCTACTTCATTATTGTGATTAGTTTTATTAAATACTGCTATATATGAACCATCACTTTGTTTTGTTGGATCATACATTTTTGCATCATCTCGTCCATTTGCTTCCGACCAAATTTTAACTTGTATAGTATGATTTGGTTCTCTCAAAACATTTTTAACTACAAATGTCCCATTGAAATCATTTTTTTGAATAATTTGTGATGATTGTAAAGGTGTTTTTTTCAAACCATAAGCATTCGCAATTCCAGTTGCGTCCGCAACACCTAATCTTTGTAATTTGTCCTCACTACTTAAATAATTATTGTAATCAGTTGCATTGTCACCAAAGCAGTGCTCTACAATCACTGCTGCAATTCCTTGTTTTTTTGCATGGCGAATAATTCCATAATAATCACCAGCTGATCCATCTGGATAGTTATAAGATGGATCATCCCATGGATCAATATTTCTTATTTTAATTCCTCGATCAGGAATTCCAAGTGATACCAATTGATTTTGAATTTGCTGTGCTAAATTTTGACCTTCTGCTCCTAAATCTGGACGATAATTGGAATTTGGATAGTAAACCTCAGCTCCTCGTCCGGCGCCATTTAATGCATTTAGATGAATACTAACTAGTACATCTGCTCCTTGACTAACTGCATAAGTAACACGTTCGTCTAATTCAGAAGCTGTGTCTCCCGTTCTAGTCATAACTACACGTACATTCATGTAGGTTTCTAATTCCTGTTTACAATAATTAGCAATCTTTAAAGTTAATGTTGCTTCACTAATCCCTGAGTATGTTGTAGAACCTGGGTCATAACCTCCATGTCCTGGATCCAAAGCTATAACAAATTCATCATTTGCTTGAGCTTTTGCAGCAGCACCTAAATCCAAATCAGATAAACTAGATGGTGTTGCTGCTTCAATTTCTTTTACTTTTTCTTCTACCAATGCCTCAGCATTATCCACATTGCTTGAATCTAATGAAACAACAGATCCTTCTATATCTGAAATATCTTCATTTGTAACTTCATCTGAATATGTAGCTACATAACCATCATATTCTTGATTAACGCCAAATTGAGCATCTATACCTAAATCAGATAAAACTATTCTATATTCTTGATCATCAATAAAATATCGAATTTCTGTCACTGAATAAACACCGGATTCAGCTTCTGTAAAAGATCTTTTAAAATGATATAGTTCTCCTACGCGATTTACATTTTCAATTTCCATGGTTGAACCATCATTCTTTTGCACGATTAACTTCATTGAACTGATGTTTTCAGTTCCATCTCCAAATGAAGCAACAAATTCCTCTTCAGCAGGAGTTTCTAGATATGGTACACCTACATAAAAGTAATTTACTTTTTCTTTTTCTCCTTCAAGAATTTCTTTTGTTACCTCATTTTGTTGTTCTAGAACCTCCTCAATAACAGGTTCTTGAATTTGTTCTTCTTGTAAAGCATCCTGTTCATCTTCACTAGTTGAATTCTCTATTGGTGTTTCTTCTATATTTGTTAAATCGCCATTATTATCTGTTTGTTCAATAGGATTTTGCTCCTGAGCCAAAACAGAAATATTTAACGGAGATACAAACATAAAAGAACAAATAATTAAGCTTAAAAATGTGTTAAAATATCTCTTCATCTCATAACCCTCTTTCTTATAAATACAATCTATTTTTTAAATCTTTTAAGAGCATAAGATTTATCCGTTAAAGATAAATTCGGATTATAACAAGGATCTCCTTTATCTAAAAACTTTTTCCAACGAGATTTAAAAGTTTCTACCTCTCGATTAAATCTATCTACTTTTTCCGGTGTATTTTCTAAGCCTCTAGATTTTGATTCAAAATGATATAGTTTTGCATAAGGATTATAAACCACCAAATATCCAAGTTCACGAATTTTTAAACATAAATCTATATCATTGAAAGCTACTTTCAAATCTTCTGATAATCCATTCACCTTTCTAAACACAGACGCTTTAATCATCATACATGCAGCTGTAACTGCACTGTAATCCTGAATACAAAGAATTCTATTATAGTAACCACCACTATCTTTAGGTTCTCCTATGAAGCAATGGCCTGCTACTCCTCCTAATCCTACTATTACGCCAGCATGTTGGATTGTATCATCTTCATATAATAATCGAGCACCAACACACCCAACATCTTCTCTCTGACAAATACTGACTAGCTCTTTTAAACAGTCTTCATTAATAATTTCTGTATCATTATTCAATAATAATATATATTCTCCATTAGCATATTTTGCGCCAAAATTATTTATTGCTGAATAATTAAATTCTCCATCCCAATAAACCACTTTAATCTTTTTATTATTTTTCTCAAGTTCATCGTAAAATTTAAAAGTTTCTTCTAATTCACTATTATTCTCAATAATAATAAATTCATAATTTTTGTACGTTGATTTATTTTCAATGGACGTAATACAACGTTTTAAATCATCAATATGATCTTTATTAGGAATCAAAATCGAAATCAACGCTTCATCTTTTATAGCATACCTTGTCCTGTAAAAACCTAAAATACTTCCCATTTCCACTTCTGCATCAATTCCATTTCTATCATAATAAGCTTGTATTGCTCTTTTCCCGGCTTCAAATGCATACAATTTACTTTCTGGATTAGATGCAGTTGATTGAGCATGCTTACGCCAGTGGTAAAGAGCTTTAGGGATATGATAAACGTTTTCAACACCTACTGTTTCTACACAACGTAGAACAAAATCATAGTCTTGAGCTCCATCATAATTTTTATCCATCATTCCAATTCTATCAATTAAGCTTTTACTAACCACCAAGAAATGACATATATAATTTTCGCTTAACAATAAATCAATATTCATATCCGGTTTGAAATGAGGTTCCATTAACTCACCTGTAGCATCATCAATCTTATCTTCATCTGTATATATAACTGGATATTTTCTTTCTTGCAATATGGATACAATTTCAAATAAAGCATCAGGTGTTAACAAATCATCATGATCAAAAAGACCTACATATTCTCCAGTAACTAAATCCAATGCTGCATTCATATTATCCGAAATGCCTAAATTCTCTGATAGTTTTTTATACTTTATCCTATTATCGTTTGAATAGTGTTTTATTATAAATTTTTCCACATTATTACTATCACTACCATCTGCTATACACAGCTCCCAATTTATATAAGTTTGATTGAGCACTGATTCAATCATAGCTTTTAAGTGCCTATCAGCAGTATTATAAGTCGCTACAATTAGACTAATTTTAGGAGAATAGACAAATTTTGTTTCTCTTTGTTTATTTAGTTCCTCATCATTTGGTTTTTGTAAATCAAACCAGTTATTATAAGAGATATCTTTCTTTTCAGGTCCTTCAAAAATCCTCTTCACAAATTTTTGAATGCCATTATTCCTTAAATATCTTAACCCGCTCTTTATATTATGAAAATTCAATCCATGCATATAAAAATTTGTTAAATCTTTTAAGTCTACTTCTTTACTTAATTCAATAAAAGATTCTTTGTCTCCGTATTCTACCTTTAAATAATACTTCTTCTCTGGGTTTCCTTTAAACTTTAAACTAAAGCCACAATCCATTGAATCATTGTTTAATTGAAATAACAAAGCTAAATCCTTTCTTATTACCCTTTGTATATCACAATCTATTTGTTTGTCTTTCTCTTCCCAAATAGATAGGTTCCAATTATCATATCCTATTGGAAAAGCCCAGCCAATAATCATAAAGTTTCCATTATCATTTTCTAAAAGTTCTAGTTTAGATTCTATCGGATCTCTACTTTCGATTTTTTCCAGTTCCTTTTTTTTCAAATTAATAATTAGATATCTATTCGAATTCGACTCTACGGAGAGTTCAAAAGAATTAATTCTTTCATTTAAGTGAACCATTCCTCTAAAGCCCACATCTTGTTGATCTTTTTCTAATTTATATGTATCTGCTACATCTTTACGGTTCACACTAACCAATGATTGCTCTAAAACTTTACCATTAACTTTTATCTCATATTCCTGATAAGAGGCTGTTTCTATAAAGCTCCAACCTTCAAGAAATATGTATGAATCACCATCGATATATTTATATACAAATTTATCTAAATGTGAATGAAATAAATCAGCCATTATTATACTCTCTTTCTACAATTGTTCTGCAAAACCTTTCTCCAGTTTTCTAAAAACATAATAACCAACAACCAAAACAATTAAACTCAAAATACCTACATATATTAATCCACTTGGATCCGGCCATTGGTGATATAAAAATACATCACGATAAGCACTCATTAAAGGCGTCATTGGATTTATTTGGATTAAAGTGTATAAAAAACCTGCAGAAGAAAATTGACTCAATTCGTAAATAATCGGTGTTCCATAAAAAACCATATTCAAAATGAAAGTAACTATATACTCTAAATCTTGGATGTAAACATTCACTGAACTTAAAATAAATACTATACCTAGAGCTAATATAGCTTGAATCAGTGCAATAACAGGAACTAATATTAAATGAATCGAAATACCAACCCCAAATCCTAAACAAAATAAAATAATAATAACACAAGAAATGAAAAAGTTTATTAAACCACTAATTACTTGCGATACTACTAAAATCTCTCTTGGAAAATAAACTTTTTTTATAATTCCTTCATTTGCTTTTATTACTGTCGTTCCCATTGAAACCACTGTATTAAAAAATGTCCATGGAATAATACCGGTAACCAAATAAACGACGTAATTTTCTATAGTCGCTCCTCGCATTAAATAAGGAAATACAATTGCGTATACAATAACCTGTAACAATGGATTTAAGAATGACCAAAGAACCCCTAAAAAAGAGCCTTTATATTTTCCTCGTATATCTTTCTTCACATTCGTTTTTAGAAGTTCTCGATACTCATATAAATTTTTAAATATTTGCATCTTATTCCTCCTCAACAATATCTATTTCTATTTCTTTTTCAGATAGTTTATATCCATCAGGTTCAATACAATTCACGTAAATTCTATGTTTTCCTAATTTTTTATCTTTGAGAATAACTTCTCCTTCCCATCCAATAGTTTCTGGATTTAAAGAACCTGGATAACTTTCTAAATACGCATCGTAAACATCCTCGCGTGAAACTCTTTTTACTTTAATCAACTCATTATCAAAGTAAACATTAAGCTCTGCTGTATCAGAATCAGTAATCTGCCATCCTCCAATAAATAATTTCTCTCTTGTTTTAGATATTTTTGCAACATCTTTTGGCCTATCAATAAAAACAACACCTTTATTAGGATGTCCGCCTTTTTCAATCTCTTTTTTCTTTTCCTCTTTGTGATCTAAAGCAACTTGTTTTAAATATTCATCAATAACATAGACAGGATCTCCATCCAATCTAAATTCGCCTTTATAAATCCAAATAGCACGATGGCATAATTTTTTTACAACATCCAAACTATGAGTAACAATAACAATGGTTTTACCTGAGTCTCTCAACTCTTCAAGTTTTCTATAACATTTGTCTTGAAAATGTTGATCTCCAACAGCTAAAATTTCATCAATTAATAAGATATCAGCATCCACATTGATTGCCACCGAAAAAGCTAAACGCATATACATACCAGATGAATATGTACGAATTGGATTATCTATAAATTCACCTAATTCAGAAAAATCAATAATCTCATTTATACGGTTATCGATTTCTTTTCTGGTTAAACCGAAAATAGATGCGTTGAAATAAATATTTTCTCTACCAGTAAAATCAGGATGAAAACCTGCACCTAATTCCAATAATGAAGTTAATTTACCATCTTTTTCAATTGTTCCTGAATTAGGAAAAATAATTCTTGTCATCAACTTCAATAAAGTAGACTTTCCACTTCCGTTTGTCCCAATTAAAGCTACGGTTTCCCCTTTCTTTATATTCAAGCTTATATCTTTTAATACTTCATGATATTCTACTTTGCCTTTTTTCCAGAATATCATTTTTTCTTTTAAAGTATTTGATTTATCATATTCAATTTTAAATTTTTTATATACATTTCTAACTTCTATAGCATTTCTACTATCCATAGTTGCACCTACCTTGTATTCAATCAATCTAAATTATTATACATGATTAAAAAAATATATTAAACCCGTATCTAATTCAATAGACTCAAAATAATGATGAAATTAGTCTATTTCAACTGAAAATCACTCAAATTTATGATATTTTTTAGTACAAATCCCGATAAATTTTTTATATTAAGCATTTTGTGGTAAAATAACCAAGGATTTAATATGAATGGAGATCTATTATGGAAACTTTATATAGAACTAAACTCTATCAAAATTACAGAGGAGTAATCATATCCTTAATTGATGTTTTTATTGTTTTCTGTAGTTATGGATTTGTTTTCTTTCTAGATAATAATTTCTTTTTGGAAAGTAGAGTTTTACATTTTACTAGAGCCATTATATATGGAATGGGATTTGTCTTATTATTGCATCTAATTATGCAATTAATATTCAAAACACATAAAATCTTATGGGCATATACAGGAACCAGCGAAGTATTTAGGTGTGGTATTAGTTCCTTTATCTGCATGATTATCATGCTTTTCTTCACAAATTTATTTGGTTTATTTCACGCATCACTTATTGTAATGTCTGAAGTATTAGCCTTTATCTTAACTTTAGGGATTCGTCTTCTATACAGATCCATTTTAAAAACATTTGTCCAGACCGATCGTAAACAAAATGCTTTGATCATTGGTGCTGGTAGTGGTGGATATATGATGTTAAATGAAATTTATCACAACAAAAAGTATCCATTTAACGTAGTTGGTTTTCTAGATGATTATAAATCCAAAGGAATGATCTTAAGTGGAAAACCTGTTTTAGGAACCATTGAAGAAGTTGGAAAAATCGCAAAAGAGCACGATGTTTCGCAATTATTTATCGCAATCACTTCTGCTTCAGCTGAACAAAAAAGAAAGATATTAGAACTTTGTACCTCAACAAGTATCAATACAAAAGTAATGAATTTCTCACTTCAAAACGATAATGTACAACAAATTAGTGTTGAAGATATTCAAATTGAAGATTTATTAAATCGCCCAAGCATTGATTTAAAAATTGAAGAAATTGCTTCTTATCTAATTGATAAAACAGTTTGTGTTACTGGAGCTGGCGGATCCATTGGATCTGAGTTATGTCGCCAAATCGTTCGTTTTAAACCAAAAGAGTTAGTGATGATTGATATCAATGAGAATAGTTTATATATGTTGGAACAAGAATTCATGCGTGAAAAACGTTTAAATCACATGAGCCAGGATATAAAAATTATTTCTCTGATCGTTTCAATTCGTGAAAAAGATGAATTAATGAAAGTAATGCATCAATATAAACCAGATGTTGTATATCATGCAGCTGCTCACAAACACGTACCTTTAATGGAAACCCGTCCTTCTGAAGCTATCCTAAACAATATTGTTGGAACCAAAAATGTAATTGAAGCCTGCATTGATTGTGATGTATCTCGCTTTATCATGATTTCTACAGATAAAGCTGTAAACCCAACAAATGTAATGGGAGCTACAAAACGAATGACAGAATTAATTATGCAATCTAGAAAAACAGATAAGCCAATTAAAATGGCTGCGGTTCGTTTTGGAAACGTGTTAGGTTCAAATGGTTCTGTTATTCCAATTTTTAAAGAACAAATTAAAAAAGGTGGACCAGTAACGGTAACAGACAAAAACGTACAACGTTACTTTATGACCATCCCTGAAGCTACCCAGTTGGTATTACAAGCTGGATACTATGCAAACCATAGAGAAATATTTGTACTTGATATGGGTGAACCTGTAAAAATCATCAATCTTGCCGAAAAGATGATTCGTTTGGCTGGTTATGTGCCATATGACGAGATTGAAATTCAAGAAATTGGACTTCGACCAGGTGAAAAAATGTTTGAAGAATTAGCTCTTGAAATTGAAAAGTGTCATAAGACAGATAACAATTTGATTTTCGTACATGAAAGCATTAATTATGATCAAGATGAAATTGATGGAAAAGTAGATATGCTAAGAAAAGCAGCAAAAGAAATCAATGATCCAGTAAAACTAAAATCATTATTAATGGATGCGATAAAAGACTAAAGATGAAGTTGAACATCATAATTGTTCTTCTTCATCTTTTTTTACAAATGTATAACTCTGGTAAATATGACAAAAGATGGTGTTACTAATCTATCTAAATTGATAAGTAAACCATCTTTTTTATTATAAAGTAAACGGAGCTTTTTCAATCTTGAAGTTACGGTTGTAATACGGATCTCCATTCTTTAAAATCTCTGGCCACTTCTTCTGGAAGATTTCAACTTCGTGATTAAAGCGCCACATTTTTTCTTTATTTTTATCATCATATCCTCGTGACTTAGATTCATAATGATGCCATAAAGAAAATGCATTGTACACAACTAAATATCCTTTTTCTCTTACTTTTAGACAATAATCAACATCATTGCAGGCAACTTTAAATTCCTCATCTAATCCACCCACTTCTTCAAATATTGATTTTTTGGTCATTAGACAAGCTCCTGTAACAGAAGAATAATTTCCATTGATAATAGCTCTACGCATGAATCCATATTCATTCTGGTCAATCCCATTAAAAACATGGCCTGCATAGCCCGAGAATCCAATCACTACACCGGCATGCTGAACAGTATTATCCGCATAGAGAAGTTTTGCACCAACGACACCAACTTCAGAGCGTAAACAACACCCAACCATTTCCGATAAAGCATCTTCCTTCATCATTTCGGTATCATTATTTAACAATAATAAATATTCCCCATCTGCATATTTTGCACCAAAATTATTTATCGCAGAATAATTGAATTCCCCTTCCCACTCTACCACTTTGATATTCTCATATTCCTTTTTTAATTGATCATAATAATCAAAGATTTCTTGTTCCGTGCTATTATTCTCAATAATAATGATTTCAAAATTTTTATAATTATTCACTTGATATAAAGAATCAACACATGTCTTTAATACGTCTTTATGATTCATATTTGGTATCAATATAGAGACTAGTGGATTATCCTGTGTGCTATAAATCGTATGATATAAACCATAATAAGGTTTAGGCATCATTTCTACAGTTGCCTTTACACCAATTCTTTGATAATGTGCTTCAATTGCTTTTTTTCCTGCTTCGTAACAGTACATTTTACTTTCAGGATTTTGAGCAGTTGAGAGATTATGCATACGCCAATGATAAAGAATCTTAGCTATATGATGTACTTTATTTGCTTTTTCGATGCATCGAAAAATAAAATCATAGTCTTGGCTGCCATCATACTCACTGCGTAATCCTCCAACTTCATCAATAATTTTTTTATTGACACAGAAAAAATGAGTAATGTAATTGTGGGAACGTAACAAATCTTCACTGTAGTCAGGCTTAAAGTTAGGATCTACAAAAACTTTTGTCTCATCATCGTATTTATCTTCATCGGTATAAATCACATCATAGCGATACTCTTGCAAAGAAGAGACAATCTCAAAGAAACAATCCAACTCCAATATGTCATCATGATCGTATAATCCAACATAATCTCCTGTAGCAAGCTCCAGAGCCTTATTCATGTTTCCAGAAATACCATAATTATCATCCAGCTTTGTAAACTTTATTCGTGATTCATTAGAATAATGTTCTTTAATATAGTTCTGAACTTTATCATCTGTACTTCCATCTGCAATACAAAGCTCCCAATTTGAATAACTCTGGTTTGCCACTGAATCAATCATATCTTTTAAGTATTCTTCCTTCGTATTGAATGTAGCAACAATCACACTGATTTTTGGTGTATAGTCAAACTTCGTTTCTTTTTGTTCTTCTAAGGCTTTGGAAGTCACTTTGTTTGCTAACAACCAGTCGGAATAATTTGAACTTCCTTTTGCAACTCCATATTTTAAACGATTCAAAAAGCCTTTTAATCCATTTCGCTTTAAATAAGTCGTAGCTTTTCGAATATTTTCTGCATTTATATTTGTCAAATAAGCTTTTGCTAAATTTACTTTTGATACATTTAATTGGTTCAGGTCAACTTTCAATTTATCTGCATCTGTTGTAAACACAATAAAATACTTTTCTGATTTTTTCGCATCAAAAGTAATCTGATACCCAATACATTTATCTTTATCTGTTAATAAATTAGTTTTTTCTACATCATTTCGATTCACTTCTCGAATCGTTGAATCTACTAGAGTATCTTTGCTATCTACAATCGTAATATCAATATTTTTTCCATCTAGAGAATATACCCATCCTAAAACTAAAGACATTTTATCTGCTTTATTTCCCTGATAAGATTCGATTTCATACTCCAGTGAAGAGATATCCTTTATACCGTTGATTGCATCAGCATCTAGTTGAATCAATGCTTCTTCATTACCTTGTTTATCCCTGGCAACTATTTCTAAAGAATCTAAGACATCCGCTTGGCATGGAATTCGCATATTAAAACCAATCATACTTGAATCAATTTCATTTTTATACTTTTTGAAAATATCAATTCTTTGAAGGGGGATAGAATTAAACTCACTTTCTTTTCCGTTGATCTTAACAACAAAATCAACTTCAGTATTCGTCTTTGAAAAACACCATCCGTTTATAAGAAAGCAGCTGGTTGTATTAGTTTTTTTATATTTCATTGTATTTATTTCATAACAAAAACAGTTACTCATAAATCCTCCTTATTTTACTTCTTCAACGCAAACACAAGATCCATAACTCTTGCTTTCTTTGTTTTGATCATCTTATAAAATGGTTGTGTGTTTTGTTTTAACAAGCCAAAAAAGCTTTTATTCTCCAAGTTTTGATTATGTTTGATCAAAAACTGTTTTAATTCTTTAAATTCATTTTCTCTAGTTTCATAGAAAGCTGGATTCATCTTTTCTACATCTTCTAGAACAATTAACGCATTTAAAGAGTTCTGCATGCGCAATTCTGTAGAACTTGCTTTTTGAATATGTTCGCCGGTAGATTGCGTTAAATATTCAACTCCTATTGAATTGTTATCATGCAAACGATATCGAAACAAAGGTTTGTTATAGAAATACATTCCCTGATAACTCGACGCAATCATGCTTAATAACCAGTCATGTGGCAGCCTTGAATCAAAGTTTTCTAAAACCAAATCTTTGATCCACTTATCCAAAACTAATGAACAGCCCTGAAAATAATTGCAGGAAAAATATTCATCAAACTTAACTTGAACAAGATCATTTTCTAAGACTTTTTTAGGATATAAATTATTATTTGACCAATTCTTTTTTTGTTTCATATATATTGGATCACCTTTAGAATCTATATATACAAACGAACTAGCCAAAACATGAATATTTGGATTCTTTTGCATGATTTCGATCATGATCTTCACTTTGTCTGGTTCCCAAATATCATCTTGATCACATAAAAACGTATATTCATGAGTACATAAGCTCATGGCTTTTTTAAAGTTCAATCGATATCCTAAATTCTTTTCATTTTGATACACTGTAACAGGATACTCTTTTAATATTTCTACGGTTTTATCAGTCGAGCCATCATCACAAACTATGATTTCATCTACTTTCATGCTTTGATTTAATATGGATTCTATCTGCTTTCGTATGTATTTTTCACCATTGTATGTTGTCATAGCCACAGAAATCATACTATCTCAAGCCTTTCTAGAGTTTTATTAAAAGCTTCTTGACTGAAGTTTTCCATAAACACTTTTTTAATAGTTTCTCTTTTTTGTCTATTTCCATCAATTGTCTCTTTTTCAAGTAAAGAAACAATTTCACTTATTGAATCTTTAGTTAAATTATAACCAACCAAATATTCATCACAAATCTTAGCCGTATCTCCTTTGATCGTATTGATCATAGGTAATCCACCACACATATAATCCATGGATTTCATGGTCAAGCCAACCATAACTGAATCTTTCATCACATTGAATCCATATTGGCATTGATCAAGAATTTCTTGTTTTTTCTCTTGTTCAAAAATATATCCATGATCAATTACTAGAATTGAATTCTGTTTAACCTGTTCAATCAATAACTCTTTCTTTTCGCCGCCTCCAATAATATGTAATTTTACTTTTCTTAGTTTAGTGCAGGCATTTAAAAAAGCAACAATCAAGTCAATATCAATGATATTATTAATACTTCCTAAGTAACAAAAACTAAATTCTTCTAATGTAAATGTACTCATGGTATTAGATGGATGCATTTTCTTGGCAAAATGTAATGTATACCATTTTGAAGAATGTTCTTTATGTAAGATTTCTTTAAAGTAATCACATTCTGAAAGAATCATATCTGCATGCTCAATATACTTATCTCGCGTATTTTTCCATAGAGTAAAAGGAAAACGATGTTTGATATTTCCTACAGGCAAAGATTCTGGCCAAAGATCATTGACATCAAAGATCAGTTTAACATCGTGCTCTTTTTTATATGCACTCATTGTCTTACACAGTGAATTACATGGGATAATACAGTGAACAATTTCTGGTCTTAAGGTTTCAAGATATTCTTTCACTTTTTTGGCAAATTCATCATGAGACCTTAAACGGTCGATAGATAAATTTTTGTTATATGGTCGAACAGAAAGCTGGATATCTGCTTTATTGTTTTGATACTTTTCTTTTAAACGATGAGAGTAATCAGAAGTAATGACCGTAACTTCTAACCCTTTATCTTGATAATACTCTTTTAAAAGATCTACACGATCAAAAAAAGTATCAAAAGTAGAAATAATAGCTACTTTCATGATATCCCCTCTTTCTCTATATATAAAATTATAACATATTCTATTATTCAAACTTATCAAAGACTTCTTTCCATGAAGTACATGAATTTGGATTTGTATTAACATAGGAAGCACTATTAAAGATTGGCTCATTATGAATAGCTTTATTCATTAAATTTGCTAACATAGCTGCATTATCTGGATCAAAGAAACAAACTTTATCGTAAATACCAACGGTCTCATGTGCATAATCTAAATCCGCAACGATCATTGGTAAATCAAATTCCTTTGCTTCACTGATTGGAAGCCCCCAGGTTTCTAATTTGCTGGGAAAAATTAGACAGCTTGATTTTTGATAGTAGTCATAAACTTCATCCAGAGGCAACAAACCACAAAAATCAATGTTTTCTAAATTTCCATACGCATTTAAAATATCTTTTGCGTATTTATCTTCACTGCCATCAATAGTCAAAATGACTTGATATGAAGATGGATCTATTTTTTGATTTAATAATTTCACAGCTTCGCAGATAATTTCAAAGTTTTTAAAATGACGACTTACAGATGGAAAGAAAAAAGTATATGGTTTTAACTTTTCTAGTCTCTTCTCTGACTTTTCAATCTTATGATCTGCTCGCATGACAATGATTTTATTTAAATCAAAATCAAGGAGTTTTGACATGGATCTTGCGATCCAATCTTGTTGAACAATCACAAAGTCATTGGCTTTGACATTCCATTTATATACATATTTATAAATAAATGAGAAGATAAAGACTTTCTTGTTGTATTTAAAATCTCTATATCCTGCTTTATAGGAAAAAGTCGGATTATGAAAATAAGAAATTTGATGTTTCGCATGAACTCTAGGTGAGCTATCATGAATAGATATCCATAAATAGATATCTTTATCTTTAGAATATTTCTTAAAATAGATATATTCATAGTACATACGAATAAACCAGCTTTTTCTTGATCTTGGTAATTCTAAAATTTCAAAGTAATCATTGTATTTTTCAAATAATTCCTTCTTATGTACGAACAAAATGAAATGATATTGCTTATGTAAGCCGGATTGGATAATCTCATCACAAAAATTATAATACACTCTTAATGTTCCACCTTGAAATAAATTAATTCCTGAAACAACAACTGTCTTTTTTGTCATAAGATCCCCCTTTCTGATTAAAAGGCATGATTTCTCATGCCTATTGTCCATAAGTTGTATCGGTTCCTTCGGTATATCCTTGGGATTGATCATAGTATTGTGAATCGTCATACACAGCTGAATCGTCGTAAACTTGAGATGGATCGTATGTTTGTGATTGATCATATGTCTGTGCTGGATCTGTATATGTATTCGGATCATAATAATATGCATTTGGATCATAATAATATTGACCATATGCCTCAGCGTTTTCTTGTTCTATATAACCTTCAGCAACACCACCAGACTCAGTTTGATATTCATCAACAACCTCATCCGCTGATCCTCCGTCTAAAACTGCCTGAATCTTTTGACTAGCAATTTGTACAGAATAATCTTCTGGCACAACTACCGATAGCTCCATATTGCTGGAAGCACAAACAGCCATGTCTCCATATCCGCGAAGTACATAATTTTCAAACTTCCACTCCGGCAAAGCCTGCAATTCATAACGAATCAATGTTGTGATTTCATCAGTAGACATATTAGTGTCAAAAGCCCCAGAAAAAGATTGTAACAATTGTGTATAGTTTGTCAAAATCGTTGATGAAGCTGCTTTCGTTATGATTGCTTCTAAAACCTGTTGTTGGTTTTTCGCTCGCTGAATATCGCCGTCCACATAGGCATGACGTTCTCTGGCATAAGCTAAAGCTCGTTTACCATCTAAATGGTTCCATCCTTCTGTAACTCCTTGCAATGACCAGTCTGCATTAAAACGTTCTACAGCCATTCCTTCTTCAACATAAATATCAACACCATCAAGCGCATTTACAATATCTTCTGCACTTGAAAAGTTAACTCTAAATGTATAGTTAATATCAATTCCTAATAAATTTTCGATTGTTGTCTTTGTTTCTTCAACACCATACATTCCTGTATGTGTTAGTTTATCCATTCCAACATTCGTTTGTACATAATAGTCTCGAGGGATATTGACCATCAATACTGTAGATGTGACTGGATTGACTGTGACCAACATATTAACATCACTTCTTGAAACTTCATCAATAGTTCCATATGTGTCATTCCCACTAATCAAGATTGTAAATGGGTTTTGTGTAATATCATCAACGACCAAAGCTTCATTCGTATCATTTGTATAATAAACAGTTTGATATACAACATTTGTATCATTTGAGAAATTTGTATATTCTTCAATTTCCTCCACATTTGGTCGATACACCTCATTCATGATGATCGCATCAACTTCTCCATCATAAAGAGCCTTAACTTCAGCATTTAAATTATCATAGCTCTGTGTTTGAATTGTTACATCTTGTTTAGCTATATCGTCCTGACTTTCTTTAGTTCCTTGTGCATCAATCGTTTTTAAAACACCAACATTTTTTCCAGACAAGTCTTTTAATTCTACAATGTCTGCACTTTTACTAATGACAGAAATCGTGTTTTTGATTTTTCCTTCATTTGAATTTGTAATCGAATTCAAAGTTTGAGCAGTTTGATATAAATATAAATTTCCTAAGCCATATCCAGCACCTAATATAATACATAAAAGTACACTAATGACCCTAGACCAAACTCTCTGGCTGGCAAAATTCAACAACACTAAAAACAATAATGTCAGTAAACACATCAAAACACTAACAGAAATTGTTAAATTTCCTGGAAGAAGATTCAAGGTGAAAACCTGATAAATCAATCCAGCTAAAAGTACAACCAAAATCAATGAAATTATTCCGGCAAATATTCTAAAAGCTATACTTTTTGTATTACTAGTTCGAGCTTTACGCATCTTATCCCTCCCGACACTTACAACCATTATAAAATAGAATCAACAAAAATAAAAACTACATTTCATCAACAATTCGCTTAATTTGCTCCAAATATGCAAATTTATTCACAGAATCGGGTTCCAGATAAGCTCCTTCACCCCATTCATTCCATGCTGTGACAAATATATAAGGTTTATTCTGTGACTGACTGATTTCAACAAGTTTAGAAAACCATTCGTAGAATTTTTGTGGAGAACCATTTTTTATGATCCTGCCATGAATACCTCTTCTTGGCGTATCATCAAAACCAACAAATCCACTTAACCATGTGTTTTTATCACTTTTTTTTGCATCTTCTAAAAGTTTATTATATTCCTTGTCATAATCATAAAATTCAATTTTATCAGTACGCGCACTAATTTCTTTTTTAGAACGATAAAATAAATACTGATTCCATGTCAAAGGGACAAATGGTGAATAACGAAATTTATGTTTAAAACCAATCTTATGATGTCCATCTCTAGATATACAATACATCCCATTAAAACCTGCTTGCTTAGCCAATTCATCCCAATATGTAGCCATCTTTTCAATCGTTTCAAAATCTATTTGTGGCTGAAAAAAAGCAAATACAGGTTTATTATCAATTTTTATATAACGATCATCTTTAAAAAATGGAAGAAGATAATCAAAATGAATCTTCCAATCCACTTCATTTCCATAATCCAATTTGGCCAAAATACCGGAATCCTGTGGATCAACCTTCTTTTCATATTCACTACTAGCCATGGTAACAGCCCCTTTTACATTGCTCCAGGTTCTTTTCCATGTATTGTTATCCCAAATGAATAAATATTCAATTGGCAAATCTTTTTGTTCTAATAAAAGTTCAGCAGGTTTTGTTAATAATTTTTGTTTGCTGGAAAACCAATAATGGTAAATCGCAAAACCGCTAATACCGTATTCATGAGCCAATAAAGCCTGTTTTCGAATACTGTCTGCATTTGATAAATCATAATAATCGTTATCGAGAGGAACTCTTGGTTGAGTATGTCCGTTAAACAATGGTTTACTTGCTTTAACGGCAGTCCAGTCCGTATATCCCTCGCCCCACCATGCATCATTTTCTGGTGTTTGGTGAAACTGAGGCAGATAATTAGCTAATATTTTTACCTTGCTCAAAATCACCATCTCCTAATAGGCATATTGTTCATCATAATAGATATCTTCACTATATGTTCCATCTTCTGTATACACATCTCCATTTACACCATCTGTATAATACTGATTTGGATCTTCTGTGTAATAATCTGTTGAATAATCTTGACTATAATCATAACCGGCATAAGGATCTGTTACATAGCCCGGATCCTGTACGACTTGATTTTGACTATCTTCAATCACTTCAATGTTGTTTTCATCAATTGTATCACTGACGCTTGTAGAAGATTCTCCATCTAAAACGGCTTGAATCTTGTCATGTGCAACCTGTACAGAATCAAGATTAGCAAGCATGACATCCGCATAATCCCCTAGTGTTGCACTATATGCACTTGATGTAGAACCTACCAATGCATAACTTTCAAACTGCCAATCAGGAAAGAAAGTAAACTCGTAACGCACAAGTGAAAGTATCTCATCACTTGACATATTGGTTTCAAAAGCTCCACTTAAAGCATCCATGAAATCACCAAAGCGAGTAATCATTTCAGGAGAAGCAATCTTGCTAATCATTGCCTGAATAACGATTTGCTGATTCTTGACACGTTGTGCATCCCCATCTGTATATGCATAACGCTCACGAGCAAAAGCTAAAGCACGTTTGCCATCCAAATGATTCCAGCCTTCTGTGACACCTTGTAAAGACCAGTCAGCATTAAACTGTTCAACAGCCAATCCTTCTTCAACAAAAACATCTATTCCGCCTAATGCATCTACTAAGTTTGTTAAACTAGAAAAATTAACACGCACATGATAGTTGATTGTGATATCTAAAAACTCTTCAATGGTTTTTTCTGTTGTATCTATGCCATAAAGACCTGAATGTGTTAATTTATCTCGCTCATCTTGTGGGCATGCTAAACCTGTATCTGTATCACCACATTGAATCGTTTCATAATAGTCTCGAGGAATACTTGTCATTAAAACTGTATGTGTGTTTGGATTCACTGTTACCAGCATATTTGAATCACTTCTAGAATTAGAAGTTAATCCTCCATATGAATCATTTCCACTAATTAAGATTGTAAATGGTTCTGTTGCGACATTTACACTATCTTTTACCGTATCTGTCTTTGTTTCTCGTTTCGTATAATAAACAGTTTGATTAACAACACTTGTCATATTATTTGCATCTGGATCCATTTCAAATACAATTCCTCTAAATGTTTCATTCAATATAATACCCTGTACTTGATCTGTGTAAAGAGCATAGTAAAGATCATTAAATGTTGTGTAGTCCACTGTTTCAACAGTTATTTTTGAAGAAATATCGTCTAAGGCTTTCTGTGTTCCTTCAGAATCTTGTGATGTGATTGTTCCTAGCGTCATATTATTTAATGATTCTAAAGAATCATAACCTGATCCATTTAGAGTAACAACTGAGATCGTATTTGTCATTTGATCTGTTAAATTTGTGACACTGGCAAACATTTCATTTGTTTTGAAAATATAATAATTTCCTGCACTATACACCACAGTAAGAGCCAAAATTAAGAAAGCAGACAAAAAGCGCGAAATAGGACGTTTCGCGATAAAATTATAGAACAGGCAAAGAATTAAAGATAATACAATAATTATCACAATAGCAGCTACTTCAAGTATTAATGGAAGCATATTCAACATGATTAGTTGAAAACATAAAAAAACTGCTACCCCAATACAAATAAGCGATAGTAGAACTACTAGCGGATTTCTACGTTTTTTCTTTTTGGTATTCTGTATATTTTTTTTCATCATCAAAAATTAAAACATGAATACACTTTATTTGTCAAATTTTCACTTAAGTTTCATTAAATATTTATGGCTCGTCCTTTGCACATAAAGGATGAATAAATATTAAAAATGAAATCTTGGT
>OJAI01000436.1_pt1 | contig 29976 bp, 27 predicted proteins | sample 1588891 | NCBI WGS metagenome assembly OJAI01 (sample SAMN03283255) | human gut metagenome | biome: human-associated habitat; material: feces | host: Homo sapiens | place: USA | collected 2013 | reverse complement strand
TCGGAGAATTAAATCTGCACCGCCTTTCTAGCCCTAAGCGCAATGTAGATACGCAAAGAGCGGAGCGATTTTGCGGAGAAATAAACTATCCCGAATATCTGTAGGGGCGAACAGCGTTCGCCTGTGTTCTGAAATTATGCAATTTCAGCATTGTAGGGGCTGGCGCCCTCGACAGCCCGCTCGAAGGAGTGAGGTTTGAATTATCAAGAGCTCATGTAGAAAACATTATGTGGATAACACAAATGAGATTGCAGACGAAATGTCGGAGGGTCGGGACGTCGAGGGCGCCAGCCCCTACAAGCGTGATAGGATAGTTTTTTGTTCTGTCCTACAATGGTTGTAATCGTGGACTTGTTTCTTCGACGGGCGAACGATGTTCGCCCCTACCATGCGTTGTGGGGTTATTAAGGTTTGTGGGATAAACAATAATGCGAAACGTCGAGGGGTCGGGACGTCGGATTTCTGCAAAGCAGAAATTGCGCCGCTCCCCTACAGATTTGTAAAAAAATGCGGTCAATATTCAATTTTCAAGTTGCGTTCGGGGTGCGACATCGGGTATTATGCCCTAGGTTGCGTATACACAAAATCCGCAATGCACACCCACGCTTTGACACAAGTTCTCTACAGCCTGTTCCAGAAACGCACCTCGGTTTCACTAAGTCGCAGGGCTTGTACGTGCCCGCAAGTATCAAAACGCTTTCTACTTATCCCCGAAAATCACCACTTTTGTTGCATAAAAAATGCAACAATTGCAGAAATGTTGCCAAATTAAAATATAAATCGTTTGTTTGCACAATTTGTTAAGTGATTTTTTGTTGGATATGACAAGTAAATCGGATTTATTATGTAATGGCAGACAATTTGGTGCAGATAGTGATGAAATAAAGGGTAGGTTAGGGCGGAGGTAATGAGGCGGAGGGGGATAAAAGCAGACAAGCAAACGAAAAATTTACAGTCTGATAACACATTGGTAATAGTAGAAGTTTCTGCGTCGAATTGTGCGATTTTTGTTCAAATCGGAGAAAATAGGAAAATCGGCGAGATGTGTAAGCTAAAATGCTTGACAAGGGCTTGCTAATATTATATAATAGTATACTGTATCATAATGGAGTTTTCCACCTATTTCATGCGTTTTTGAGTGCAGAAAATCATGGAAAACACCGCCAAAACCACTGGCGAATACGATTGTTATATAGTATTATATAAATGTATTTTCCAAATAAATTAAGGAGTGATTGAGCCTATGGTGAATGTCAAGGACGTAAAACTTGGTAAGAACACGAGAAAGAGCTTTGCCAAGATCAATGAGGTTCTGGAGATGCCTAACCTTATTGAAGTGCAGAAGAACTCTTATCAGTGGTTCCTCGATGAAGGTCTGAAGGAGGTCTTCAGAGATGTTTCAGCTATTACTGATTATAATGGTACGCTGGAGCTGACTTTTGTTGGATACCATTTCGACGAAGAGGCTAAGTATTCTGTTGCAGAGTGCAAGGCGAGAGATGTAACTTATGCAGTGCCACTGAGAGTTACTGCAAGACTTAACAATACCGAGACCGGCGAGATCAAGGAGTCCGAGGTATTTATGGGTGACTTCCCTAAAATGACCGACAGCGGAACTTTTGTTATCAACGGTGCAGAGCGTGTTATCGTTTCTCAGTTGGTGCGTTCACCAGGTGTTTATTACGCTTTTGATAAGGACAAGACCGGTAAGGATCTGTTCAAGACAACTGTTATCCCTAACAGAGGCGCTTGGCTTGAATATGAAATGGATTCTAACGACGTGGTTTATGTCAGAATCGATAAAAACAGAAAGATCCCTCTTACTACTTTCCTGAGATCGCTGGGTATTGGTACTAACGAGGAGATCGAGGAAGTTTTCGGTCCTGATGAAAGACTTACTCAGACTATCATGCAGAAGGATCAGACTGCTAACAGAGAGGAAGCTCTTCTTGAAGTTTACAAGAAGCTCCGTCCGGGCGAGCCTCCTACAGTAGATTCTGCTGTTACTCACCTGAACAACCTGTTCTTTGACGCTAAGAGATATGATCTTTCAAGATTTGGCAGATATAAGTACAACAAGAAGCTTGGCGTTGGTTCAAGACTTTCAGGTCACAGACTTTCAAGACCTGTTGTAAATCCTATGACAGGCGAGGTAATGGCTGAGGCTGGCGATCTTATCAGCTTTGATAAGGCTATAGAGATCGAGACCGCAGGTGTTATGGAGGCTTACGTTGACGTTGAGGTAAAGGAGCATCTTACTTCCGCAACAGGCGAGGCTGTTACAAAGCTTGAAGAATGCGAAGTTAAGATCATAGGCAACGGCATGGTAGACATCAACGCTTATGTTGATTTTGACTGCACTGAGCTTGGTATCAACGAAAAGGTATCTTTCAAGGCTCTCAAGGAAGTTCTTGAAGATTCTGAGAATGAGGAAGAGCTTAAGGAGAACATCAAACTTAAGGCTGACGACCTCGTTCCAAAGCACATCACTATCGATGATATTATTGCTACGGTTTCTTACTTCCTCAACCTTTGCGAGGGCGTTGGTACTGTTGACGATATCGACCATCTTGGCAACAGAAGAATCCGTTCAGTAGGCGAGCTTCTTCAGAACCAGTTCAGGATCGGTTTCACAAGAATGGAAAGAGTTATCCGTGAGAGAATGAACATTCAGTCACAGGGCACTGAGGTCGTTACTCCTACAGCTCTTATCAATATAAGACCTATCACTGCGGCTATCAGAGAGTTCTTCGGTTCTTCTCCACTGTCACAGTTCATGGATCAGAACAACCCTCTGGCTGAGCTTACTCATAAGAGAAGACTTTCAGCCCTCGGCCCTGGCGGTCTTTCAAGAGACCGTGCCGGATTTGAGGTCCGTGACGTTCACTATACTCACTACGGCAGAATGTGTCCTATCGAGACGCCTGAAGGTCCTAACATCGGACTTATCTCTTACCTTGCTTCTTTCGCAAGGATAAACGAGTACGGCTTTATCGAAGCTCCTTACAGACGTGTTAACAAGGAAACAGGCGTTGTAACTGACGAAGTTGTTTATATGACGGCTGACGTTGAAGATAACTACATGGTCGCTCAGGCAAACGAGCCTCTTACTGAGGATAACAAGTTTGCCAGACCTAAGGTAAACGGCAGATACAGAGATCAGATCCTCGAGATAGAGAGAGAGAAGATCGACTTCATGGACGTTTCACCTAAAATGGTAGTTTCTGTGGCTACTGCTTGTATCCCGTTCCTTGAGAACGATGACGCTAACCGTGCGCTCATGGGTTCAAACATGCAGAGACAGGCTGTGCCGCTGCTCAAGACTGAGTCTCCTATCGTTGGTACTGGTATGGAGTACAAGGCTTGTCTTGATTCAGGCGTTGCTGTTGTTTCTAAGAACGCAGGTGTTGTTGAGAGCGTTGACGCTGACAAGATCGTTATCCGTGAGGACAGCGGTATGCTCAGAACTTATGAGCTGACTAAGTTCAAGCGTTCAAACGCAGGTACTTGCACAAACCAGAGACCTATCGTCAATAAGGGCGAGAGAATTGAAGCTAATCAGATAATCGGTGACGGCCCTGCTACCTCAAACGGCGAGCTTTCACTTGGTAAGAACGCTCTTATCGGCTTCATGACTTGGGAAGGTTACAACTACGAGGACGCCGTTCTTCTGAACGAAAACCTTGTAAAGCAGGATAAGTACACTTCTATCCATATTGAAGAGTATGAGACAGAAGCCAGAGATACAAAGCTCGGACCTGAGGAGATCACAAGAGATATCCCTAACGTTGGTGAGGACGCTCTTAAGGATCTGGACGAGAACGGTATCATCAGAATAGGCGCAGAGGTTCGCTCGGGAGATATACTTGTTGGTAAGGTAACACCTAAGGGTGAAACTGAGCTGACAGCAGAAGAAAGACTTCTGAGAGCTATCTTCGGCGAAAAGGCTAGAGAAGTTAGAGATAATTCTCTTAAGGTACCTCACGGCGAGGCCGGTACTATCATTGACGTTAAGATATTCACAAGAGAGAACTGCGACGAGCTTTCTCCTGGAGTAAATATGCTCGTCAGATGCTACATCGCACAGAAGAGAAAGATCTCCGTGGGCGATAAGATGGCGGGTCGTCACGGTAACAAGGGTGTCGTTTCAAGAATACTCCCACAGGAGGATATGCCATTCCTTGAGGACGGTACTCCGCTTGATATCTGTCTTAACCCATTGGGCGTACCTTCTCGTATGAACATCGGTCAGGTGCTTGAGGTTCATCTTGGTATGGCGGCAAAGGCTCTTGGCTGGAAGATAATGACCCCTGTATTCGACGGTGCTCACGAGGCAGACATCAGAGAATGCTTCAAAATGGCTCAGCAGAATTATCTGGAGCATAAGGACGATGAGTTCACTCTCCACACAATGGACGAGGTCATCAACCCTAACGCACTGAGCATGAGCGAGGACGGCAAGTTCACTGTTTATGACGGAAGAACAGGCGAGAAGTTCGATAACAGAGTTACAGTCGGTTATATGTACTACCTGAAGCTCCACCACCTCGTAGACGATAAGATACACGCACGTTCAGTTGGTCCTTATTCACTGGTAACACAGCAGCCACTCGGCGGTAAGGCTCAGTTCGGTGGTCAGAGATTCGGAGAAATGGAAGTTTGGGCGCTCGAAGCTTACGGTGCTGCTTACACACTTCAGGAGATCCTTACAGTTAAGTCTGACGATACTGTGGGAAGAGTCAAGACATACGAGGCTATCGTTAAGGGACAGAATGTTCCTAAGCCTGGTGTTCCTGAGGCGTTCAAGGTACTTGTTAAGGAGCTTCAGTCACTTGGTCTGGATCTCAAGGTACTCAACATCAATAACGAGGAAATAGATCTTAAGCAGTCGTTTGATGAGGACGAGGAGCTTGTTCCACAGCCTGCTATCGAAGATCATATCGATTTCGGCGTTGACGAGGGCGATCTCGACGAGGGTTTCATGGCTGAAGACGAGAACGGCACTTCCGAACTGGAGGGCAGCGCAGCTTCCGACGAGTCTGATCTGTTCCTTAATGACGGTGAATAATTTTGCACAGTAACTAAATAAGCTGAGGTCAAAGGGCGGAAGGCTCCGCCCTTGCGACCGTTTCATATAGAAGTCGGCTGTTGCCGTGCTTCAAACTAAACAGGAAGAGGGTACTGCTGTTGGAATTCAATGAGTTTGCATCAATCAAGATCGGTCTTGCTTCGCCTCAGAAGATCCGTGAGTGGTCTTACGGCGTTGTTACCAGACCTGAAACAATAAACTATCGTACTCAGAAGCCGGAAAAGGACGGATTGTTCTGCGAAAAGATATTCGGACCTTCAAAGGACTGGGAGTGTCACTGCGGTAAATATAAGAAAATTCGCTTTAAAGGCAAAGTCTGCGAGCGTTGCGGCGTTGAGGTAACAAGAGCCAAGGTTCGTAGAGAGAGAATGGGTCACATCGAGCTTGCTGCACCTGTTTCTCACATTTGGTATTTCAAGGGAACTCCGTCAAGAATAGGACAGATGCTTGAAATATCACAGAAAAGACTTGAAGAAGTTCTTTACTTCACAAAATACATCGTTATAGATCCAGGTAACACTGAGCTTATCAAGGGTCAGCTCCTTACTGAAAAGGATTATAGCGAAATGCAGGAAAAGTATGACGAGGACGAGTTTAGAGCCGGCATGGGCGCTGAGGCTATCAAGGAGCTTCTTGAAGAGATCGACCTCGATAAGCTTTCAGAAGAGCTTAAAACTGAGCTGAAGGATCTGCCTGCGGGTCAGAAGCGTATCAAGCTTCTGAAAAGACTGGAGATCGTTGAGGCTTTCAGAACATCAGGCAACAGACCTGAGTGGATGATACTGGAGGCTATACCTGTTATACCACCTGATATCAGACCTATGGTACTGCTGGACGGCGGAAGATACGCAACCAGCGACCTTAATGACCTTTACAGACGTGTTATCAACAGAAATAACCGTCTTAAGAAAATGCTGGAGCTTGAAGCACCTGACATCATCGTTAGAAACGAAAAGAGAATGCTTCAGGAAGCTGTTGACGCACTTATCGACAACGGCAGACACGGCAGACCTGTTACAGGTCCTAACAACAGAGCATACAAGTCACTTTCAGATATGCTCAAAGGTAAGCAGGGACGTTTCAGACAGAACCTTCTTGGTAAGCGTGTTGACTATTCAGGACGTTCTGTTATCGTCGTAGGCCCTGAGCTTAAGATGTATCAGTGCGGTCTGCCAAAGGAAATGGCTCTCGAGCTGTTCAAGCCTTTCGTTATGAAAAGACTTGTTGACACCAATCCTACTATCAACATCAAGTCTGCAAGGAAAAAGGTAGACAGAGCTGAGCCAGAGGTTTGGGACGCACTTGAAAACGTTATTCAGGGTCACCCTGTAATGCTCAACCGTGCGCCTACACTTCACAGACTTGGTATTCAGGCATTCGAGCCTATCCTTGTAGAGGGCAGAGCTATCAAGCTTCACCCACTGGTTTGTACAGCGTTCAACGCTGACTTCGACGGCGACCAGATGGCTGTTCATCTGCCGATCTCAGCAGAGGCTCAGGCTGAGGCAAGATTCCTTATGCTGGCTGCCAACAACCTGTTGAAGCCTTCAGACGGACGCCCTGTTGCAGTTCCTACACAGGATATGATACTTGGTTCTTACTACCTGACACTGAAGAAGGACGGCGAGCCTGGCGAGGGCAAGGTGTTCAGAGATGTGAACGAGGCTCTTATGGCTTACGATCAGCACATCGTTTCACTTCATGCTGCTATCAAGGTAAGAATTACCAAGCAGATAGGCGACAAGCAGGTATCAAAGGTGATAGACGCTACAGTCGGAAGACTTATCTTCAATTCTATCATTCCTCAGAACCTTGGTTTTGTTGACAGAACAAATTCAGAAAAACAGTTCGATCTTGAGATAAGCTTCCTTGTAAAGAAGAAGCAGCTTTCTGATATCATTGATAAATGTATACAGAAGCACGGTACTACTACGACTTCCGAAGTTCTCGACAACATCAAGAGCCTTGGTTATAAGTATTCTACAAAGTCTGCTATCACAGTTGCAGTATGCGACGCTTCTATCCCTGAGGCTAAGAAGGATATCCTTGCTAAGGCTGACGGACTTGTTGACAAGATAGACAAGCAGTATAAGAGAGGTTATATTTCAAGAGAAGAGAAGTCAAAGAAGTTCATCGAGATCTGGAACAACGCTACAGACGAAGTTACAGAGGCTCTGAAAGCTAACCTTGACCCATATAACCCAATCAACATGATGGCTGACTCAGGTGCCCGTGGTTCTATCAACCAGATCAGACAGCTGGCAGGTATGCGTGGACTTATCGCCAACACATCAGGTTCAACAATTGAGATGCCTATCAGAGCTAACTACCGTGAAGGTCTTAACATTCTGGAATACTTCATTTCTTCCAGAGGTGCGAGAAAGGGACTTGCCGATACAGCTCTGCGTACTGCTGACTCAGGTTACCTTACAAGACGTCTTGTTGACGTTTCTCAGGACGTTATCATTCGTCAGGAGGATTGCGGTACTCACGTTGGTATCGAGATATTCGACATTAAGAACGGCAACGAAATGATCGAGCCTCTCAGCGAAAGACTTGTGGGCAGATACCTTGTTGAGGATCTTAAGGATCCTAAGACAGGCGAGATGATATGCTCAAGAAACAAGCTCATAAACGTTCATGACGCTGAAAGAATAGTTACTGCACTCGAAGCTGAGGGCAAGGATTCTATCTCTATCAGATCAGTTCTTCAGTGTCAGGCTAAGCATGGCGTTTGTGCTAAGTGCTACGGCGCTAACCTTGCAAACGGAAATATCGTTCAGGTCGGTGAGGCTGTCGGCGTAATCTCCGCTCAGTCTATCGGTGAGCCTGGTACACAGCTTACAATGAGAACCTTCCACACAGGTGGTATCGCTTCTGCGGAAGATATCACACAGGGTCTTCCTAGAGTCGAGGAACTGTTTGAGAGCAGACGTCCAAAGGGTGCTGCTATCATCACAAGGATCGACGGCGTAGTTAGGATCGAGGAGGTCAAGAAGACCAAGCAGATCACTGTTACAAGCGAGGACACTGAAAATCCTGAGCAGGAGTCTTATGCTATCCCATACGGCTACAAGATAAGAGTTCGTGAGGGACAGGCTGTTACAGCCGGTGAGCCACTCACAGAGGGTTCTATCAACCCAGCTGATATCCTTGCAGTTAATGGTCCTAAGGCTGTTCAGAACTACATCATCACCGAAGTTCAGAAGGTTTACCGTCTGCAGGGTGTTGATATCAACGATAAGCACATCGAGGTTATCGTTCGTCAGATGATGAGAAAGGTCAAGATCGACGACTCCGGTTCAAGCTATCTGCTCCCTGGTTCACTTATCGACAGAGGAGAGGTCGCAAGACTCAACGAGGAGATACAGGCTCAGATCGACGCTGGCGACGAGAACGCAAGACTTATCACAACTGTTCCTGTTCTTCAGGGTATCACAAAGGCTTCAAGCTACTCGGATTCATTCCTGTCGGCTGCTTCATTCCAGGAGACAACTAAGGCTCTTACAGACGCAGCTATCAGAGGCAAGACCGATAAGCTCATGGGTCTTAAGGAAAATGTTATTATCGGTAAGCTCATTCCTGCCGGCACCGGTATGGACGTTTACAACAACGTTCAGGTGGTCAAGAATGAGAGTGCGGCTAACCATAACACCGCAGAAACACCGTTGTACTAATGACTTTTATATCAGCCTGCATGGTTCATTCATGCGGGCTGATTTTTTTATTTTATATGAAACTTTTTTGCCTGCCACGGCGTTTTAGTATATGAAGGGAAGTGAAAGCATGAAGAATATGACCGAAAGCGAATACCGCCAACTTGTAGAGGAGTATTCGGATATGGTAACAAGGCTTTGCGTGGTGCACACGGGAAATTTTTCCGACGCTGAGGACTGCTATCAGAACGTGTTCTTCAAGCTTTTCAAGCAGATGAAAAAAGGCAGTCTGCCAAACCCGAAAGCGTGGCTCATCAGAGTGGCTCTCAACGAATGCCGGAGTGTTTTGCGGTATCGTTTGATGAAAAACACAGTCGATCTGAACAGCATAACGTCTTTCTCAAAGGACGGCAGCGATATAGAGATACTTGACCTTATTTTCAGACTTCCCCCGAAATATCGGGATAGTATTTATCTATTTTACTTTGAGGAGCTGTCAGTGCAGGAGATCTCACAGCTGACAAATATCAAGGAAAACACGATAAAAACACATCTCAAACGTGGAAGAGAACAACTGAAGGATATGATAATGTTGTGAACTATATGAATGTCAATAAAAACCTAGGGCATAGGGACGTCGCATTTCTGTGAAACAGAAATTGAGCCGCTCCCCTACAAAAGAGGTAAAAACTAATATGTAGGGGCTGGACTTTCAGCATAACATTGACTAAAGGTATAGTTTGCAATGAGGATATCACAGAAAGGGGCAGCAAATGAAAAAGATAAATGCTTTTTACTGTATAAAAACTCCTTCGGATTGGAAGGAGAGTGTGCTTATGTATGACAAACCTACAGAGAAAAAGAAAACAAAACTTACAGGCTTTCAGCTTGCAGGTGCAGTGCTTGCGGCTTTGCTTCTGGTGGTGGGCGGTGCGCTGACCCTTTATCGCAGCGGTGATGAGCATAAGATCAATGTCGGTATGCAGCAGCCAAGTATCGACAGTTCGGAAAACCTTGACAGCACTGAGCTTACGGCTGATTTAGAACAGGCACAAAATGCGCTTAAGCAGGTCGTTAAAGACAAAGAGATAACGGCGGTCGGAACGTATGCCGGCTGCGGCTCGGACGGAACGGGATATCTTTTTGTCGATAAGATATATGTTGAGAAATACACCTCTGAAAAGGGCGGATTGATCGACTATGTTACTGTGAATGAATATGAATACCTGAAATACCACTATTACGCTGCGTTTAAACTTGATTTCAGAGCGAAAGATGTTACCACAGGGAAGTTTGTTTATGCGGACGAACTGAAAGTGGGCGAAAAAATCGCAGTCGGCACAAACTGCGATGATCTGAGTAATTGGAACTCGGATGAGATCGCAACAGGTCTTGGCGAAACGGTCGGTGGCGACAGCTTTGGAACAGACTTCTATTATTCACTTAGATCATCAATAGCCTATGCTTATGATATCGACAGTTCAAAGGATACAGGCAAGGAAAAGCTTGATAAGCTCATTCTTGATAGTGTACAGCATATATACGAAGATATGATACTGCAAGCTGACGACTTCAGCATTGTGCTAAATCCTGTTGAAAAGGACTGGGGATTTAAAATTGATACGCTGGTAAATTCTGTTAAGCATATCAATTATGATGCTGACAATTACGAAAGGGATATTATCTATCCGCTGATAATAACACCAATTCAAAAGGGTAAAGCCATAAACGTTTCCACAGCAGGAGGGTCAAAGGAAGGCATAATTATCAAGGTGGACGGAAGATATTTCAGTATAACTTCCAATTATAAGGATATTGTGGAGCAGGACGATACTAATAATGAATGGTACGGTTCCCAAAGTGCGACGGTAAAGAACAACAGAAATTACTTCTTTGATGAAAATGAATGGCTCGTTGCAATTAAATTCGCAACGGGTGCAAACACCTATTTTAGTGATGATCTGAAACTTTATATCAATGAAGTACAAAACGATATAACCTATTCGGACAAGACTGACGACAGCGATTGTGTTATAACTTATCATAGATTCAGCGAGACAGAGGTCGAAGTGGCGGATAAAGGAGAAATTTTAGATACAGACAGCAAGACGGAATGAGGGAATATATTTGCAGGGCAGGGCGTGAAAAGCCGCTGCCCTGTGCTTTTTATAGCTTTTGACAGAAAATTTAACTGAAATTTTCAAAAAGTTAAAAAAGTCAAGAAAAAGTGCTTGACAAGAGACGGAGAATAGTGTATAATATCAAGGTATGCTGATGTATTGTATATCAGCGTATAGTATCAAATCTATGAAAGGAGAGAAAATATGCCAACCTTTAACCAGTTAGTAAGAAAAGGAAGAAATGTCCTTGCAGACAAGTCTACAGCTCCTGCTCTTCAGAAGGGTTTCAACTCAAAGAAGAAGGTAGTTATCGATCAGAGCTGCCCACAGAAGCGTGGCGTTTGCACAGTAGTAAGAACTGCTACACCTAAAAAGCCAAACTCAGCTATGAGAAAGGTTGCCAGAGTTAAGCTCACAAACGGAAACGAAGTTACAGCTTATATCCCTGGTATCGGACACAATCTTCAGGAGCACTCCGTTGTTCTTATCAGAGGCGGACGTGTTAAGGACCTCCCTGGTGTAAGATATCACATCATCAGAGGCACTCTCGACGCTCAGGGCGTTGCTAAGAGAATGCAGGCGAGATCCAAGTATGGCGCTAAGAAGCCAAAGGCAGGAGCAGCCAAGTAATCAAAAACTGAAAAGCTCATTTTAGTAACAAGGTAATAACTCATTGTCGCATATTGCGAAGACCACAGTTTATGTGGAGTGATTAATATATATTAGTTGACTCTACAAGGAACTGACGGGGCTGTAAAACGGCTGTGTGCCGTGGTTACAGAGCGAGTACCTGTGAATTCATTATTTGTGAAGGAGGGAATTAAAGTGCCAAGAAGAGGTAGAGTTACAAAGAGAGACGTGCTTCAGGATCCAGTATACAATTCTAAGCTTGTTACACGTCTTGTAAACAACATCATGCTCGACGGTAAGAAGGGTGTTGCCCAGAAGATCGTTTACGGAGCATTTGAAATTGTCGAAGAAAAGACAGGCAGACCTGCTCTTGAAGTATTCCAGGAGGCTATGGATAACATTATGCCTGAGCTGGAGGTTAAGGCTCGCCGTGTAGGCGGTGCAACTTACCAGGTACCAATGGAGGTTCGTCCTGACAGAAGACAGACACTTGGTCTGAGATGGATAACAAAGTATTCTCGTGAGAGAAACGAGGACACAATGAGAGAGAGACTCGCAGCAGAGATCCTCGACGCTCTTAACGGCGTTGGCGGTTCATGCAAGAAGCGTGACGAAACTCATAAGATGGCTGAAGCTAACAAGGCTTTCGCTCATTACAGATGGTAAGAGGTATAAAGGAGGATATATATGGCAAGAGAATGTAAATTGCAGGATTACCGTAATATCGGTATCATGGCACACATCGACGCCGGCAAGACTACTACTACAGAGCGTATCCTGTTTTATACCGGTGTAAACTATAAGATCGGTGAAACACACGACGGTGCATCTACAATGGACTGGATGGCACAGGAGAAGGAGAGAGGTATCACAATTACTTCTGCTGCTACTACTTGCTACTGGAAGGGTCACAGACTCAACATTATAGATACTCCAGGCCACGTTGACTTTACAGTTGAGGTTGAGCGTTCACTTCGTGTACTCGACGGTTCTGTAACAGTTCTTTGTGCTAAGGGTGGTGTTGAGCCTCAGACTGAAACAGTTTGGAGACAGGCTGATAACTATCAGGTACCAAGAATGGTATATGTCAACAAGATGGATATCATGGGTGCAAACTTCTACAACGTTTTGAATATGCTCCATGAAAGACTTCATTGTAATGCCGTTCCTATCCAGCTCCCTATCGGTGCTGAGGACGACTTCAAGGGTATCGTCGATCTGCTCGAAATGAAGGCTTATGTATACTATGATGACCTTGGAAAGGATATCCGTCAGGAAGAGATCCCTGAGGATCTCAAGGAAAAGGCTGAACAGTATCACGCTGACCTTATCGAGCATCTTGCAGAAGTTGATGACGATCTCGCTGAGAAGTATTTCGCAGACGAAGAGATCACTATCGACGAGATGAAGAAGGTAATCAGAAAGAGTACTATCGCTAACACAATGGTACCTGTTACCTGCGGAACTTCATACAGAAACAAGGGCGTTCAGAAGCTTCTTGACGCTATTGTAGATTATATGCCTTCACCTATCGACGTACCACACATCAAGGGTACTGACGTAAATACAGGTGAGGAAGTTGAGAGGATTTCAGGCGACGATCAGCCATTCGCTGCTCTCGCATTCAAGATCGCTACAGACCCATTCGTTGGTAAGCTCTGCTACTTCAGAGTTTATTCAGGTGTTCTGACAGCCGGTTCTACAGTTTATAACTCCACTAAGGATAAGGACGAGAGAATCGGAAGAATCGTTCAGATGCACTCTAACGCTAGAAAGGATATCGATACTATCTACGCTGGTGATATCGGTGCCGCTATCGGTCTGAAGAACACAACAACAGGTGACACTCTTTGTGATGAAGAGCATCCTGTACTTCTTGAGTCAATGGAATTCCCTGAGCCTGTTATCCAGCTCGCTATCGAGCCTAAGACTAAGGCAGGTCAGGAAAAGATGGGTATCGCTCTTGCAAAGCTTGCTGAAGAGGACCCAACATTCAGAACTTATACTTCTGAGGAAACAGGTCAGACAATTATCGCCGGAATGGGCGAGCTGCACCTTGAGATCATCGTAGACAGACTTCTCCGTGAGTTCAAGGTAGAGGCTAATGTCGGCGCTCCTCAGGTTTCATATAAGGAAACAATCACTGCTCCTGCAAGCGTTGATTACAAGTACGCTAAGCAGTCAGGTGGTAAGGGTCAGTACGGTCACGTTAAGATCAACGTTGAGCCAAACGAGTCCGGTAAGGGCTATGAGTTCATCAACAAGGTTGTCGGCGGTGCTATTCCTAAGGAATACATTCCTGCAGTTGACGCAGGTATCAGGGGTGCTATGGAGAACGGTGTTCTCGCAGGCTTCCAGGTAGTTGACGTTAAGGTTGAGCTGTACGATGGATCTTATCACGAAGTCGATTCTTCTGAAATGGCATTTAAGATCGCCGGTTCTATGGCGTTCAAGGAGGCTATGAGAAAGGCTTCACCAATCATTCTTGAGCCTATCATGAAGGTTTGCGTTATCGCTCCTGATGATTATCTCGGAACAGTTATAGGCGACCTCAACTCCCGTCGTGGACAGATCCTCGGTCAGGAGCAGAGAACTGGTGCTGTTCAGGTAGACGCTCTCGTTCCACTGTCTGAAATGTTTGGTTACTCAAATGACCTGCGTTCTAAGACACAGGGTCGTGGACAGTACACAATGGAGCCTGACAGCTACATTCAGGTACCAAAGTCTATCTCTGAGAAGATCATGGCTTCAAGAAACAAGGACTAATAAATTTGCGGAAAATTTTCTGCTTTTTCTATTGCAAATTTGCTTTTTATTTGATATAATTATACTACGGTATGTTAAATCGGAAACTATTAAATTTTAAGGAGGAAAATTCCTATGGCAAAGGCACATTTCGAAAGAACCAAACCACACGTTAACATTGGTACAATCGGTCACGTTGACCACGGTAAGACAACTCTTACTGCTGCTATCACAAAGACTCTTGCTCTTGAAGGTCTTGCTGAGAAGAAGGATTACAACAACATCGACTCAGCTCCAGAGGAGAGAGAGAGAGGAATTACAATCAACACAGCTCACGTTGAGTATGAGACAAAGAACCGTCACTATGCTCACGTTGACTGCCCAGGCCACGCTGACTATGTAAAGAACATGATCACTGGTGCTGCTCAGATGGACGGCGCTATCCTCGTAGTTGCTGCTTCTGATGGTCCTATGGCTCAGACAAGAGAGCACCTTCTCCTTGCTAGACAGGTAGGCGTTCCAGCTATCGTTGTTTTCATGAACAAGGCTGACCAGGTTGACGATGAAGAGCTTCTCGATCTCGTTGAGATGGATATCAGAGAGCTCCTCGACAAGTACGATTTCCCTGGCGATGATACTCCAATCATCAAGGGTTCAGCTCTTGCAGCTCTTGAAGCTCCAGATGATCTTTCAGATCCAGCTTACAAGCCAATCCTTGACCTTATGGACGCTGTTGACACATTCATTCCAACACCAGACAGAAAGTCTGATCTCCCATTCCTGATGCCTGTTGAGGACGTATTCACAATCACAGGCCGTGGTACAGTTGCTACTGGTAGAGTTGAAAGAGGTCAGCTCAAGACTGGTGACGAAGTTGAGATCCTCGGACTTTCAACTGAGAGACCAAAGACTGTTGTAACAGGTATCGAGATGTTCAGAAAGATTCTTGACTACGCTGAGGCAGGCGACAACATCGGTGCACTTCTCCGTGGTATCCAGAGATCTGACATTCAGAGAGGCCAGGTTCTTTGTAAGCCAGGTTCCATTCACCCATATACAAAGTTCTCAGGTCAGGTTTACGTTCTGAAGAAGGAAGAGGGCGGCCGTCATACTCCATTCTTTAACAACTACAGACCACAGTTCTATTTCAGAACAACAGACGTTACTGGCGTTATCACACTTCCTGCTGACAAGGAAATGTGCATGCCTGGCGATAACGTAGAGATGGATGTTGAGCTTATCACTCCAATCGCTATCGAAGAGGGACTTCGTTTCGCTATCCGTGAGGGTGGTAGAACAGTAGGTTCTGGCGTCGTTACAGCTGTTAGAGACTAATTTTTAGTTCGCTATATAAAGATCGGGTACAATATGTATCCGATCTTTTTTTGTCTTAAAATATTATGAATAATAAGTTAAATGATATTTGCATGCTTTAAAAAAGTACGGTGATATGCTATAATTAGTATATCGGAGGTGAGAATTTGAACGATACAAATACTAAAGATTATATGATTGACGTTGCCCAGGATACTACTTATCAAAATCAGAGTGATGATTATAAGAAGTCGTTTGCAAAGTGGCGTTCAAATCCTCAGAATTCTTTTGGATTCCAGTTTATACATGATACAAGAGAACACTCATACATTGATGGCGAGGGTTTTGTGCCTCATAAGGCAGAGGTAGCAGAGAGGATCTCTATGCTAAAATGCTGTAGTTTGTTGGGCATTTGTCTTGTGGTAATGCTTGCTATTGATTTTCTTAACTATTTTATAGTGAATAAATACGCACCGGATACAACTGGTACATTTGTGTATTTTTCTCAAACAGATGGCGGATATGGCAGATATGATGTTGGAATGACTTTTATTTTAGGTCTGCTGTTTGCTGCAAAGTTTGTTGTGCCTGGTCTTATTTTTAAGATCGTTACTAAGATCCCTAATAAAGTCGTTTTTGCAAATTCAAAGGGCTACGAAAAAATGCGTGGAACTGCTGTGGTAATTATGATGGTCATAATCGTTGTGGGCAGAGTTGGACAATATATCCTTAGTCTGCTGTTTTCAACTGTGCATTTAGACGGGATATATTCTATTTTTGTATTCTCTGAAGATCCTGTTGTTGCTCTTGTTTCTTTTGCTTTCTTTGCAATCATTGTTCCTATAATGCAAGAGATAGTATTTCGAGGGGTTTTTTTGCAGACTTTTCGTCAATTTGGCGACACCTTCGCTATTATGATCACTGCTGTTGTGAACGGTTTATGCTACTATGATATTACATATCTTCCTTTTGTTGTATGCTGTACTGCGGTTCTTGGACTTTTTACTATACGAACAGGCTCGGTTTTTACTGCAATTTCAATGAGTATTTGCGCCCACATCACGAATTTTGTATTAAGTTACATTGTTCTTTATGATCTTCCTTATGCCAAAATAGCAGAAGTCATAATCTGTACAGTGATCGTTGGTGTATCACTTGTGATGTACTCGAAGCTTACAAGCTTTGGTGACTGGACATTCAACATTGAAAATGATAATTCTTTTATGACGATGTCAAAGCGAGTTAAATCTTTCATTGCAACTAACTCGATCGCAGTGTGGATAGCTGCAATTCTTGTGACCATGTTTGTGTGTGCGAGGATAATATGACGAGAGATGAGCTTTACATGAAAAAAGCGTTGGAGCTTGCGGAAATTGCCGCAGAGCAGGGGGAAGTACCTGTGGGTGCGATAGTTGTGAAGCGTTCCAGCGGTGAAATAATCGGCAGGGGATTCAATCGTCGTGAGTATGGGCGTTCCCCTTTGACTCATGCCGAACTTGTGGCTATTGAGGAAGCGAGTCACAATCTTGGGGGTTGGCGGCTTATGGGTTGTGAGCTTTTTGTTACTCTCGAGCCTTGTCCTATGTGTACGGGTGCGATAATAAATTCTCGAATTGAGCGTGTGGTTTTTGGTGCGTATGACAAAAAGGCTGGTTCTTGCGGGTCGGTGGTAAATCTTTTTGAGCTACCATATAATCACAGACCTCTTTGTACAGGCGGTATACTGCAAGAGCGGTGTGCAGATACACTGACGGAATTTTTCAAAAATCTTAGACGTAAAAAAAACCTCTCCGAATAGTTCGGGGAGGTTTTCCTTATATTTCGTTTCGATTTTCCAAAGCCTTGTAAAGCGTCACTTCATCAGCATATTCAAGCACTCCGCCAACGGGCAGACCGAACGCCAAACGTGTCACCTTTACACCAAGGGGTTTCAGCAGCCTTGAAATGTAAATTGCCGTAGCTTCACCATTAACTGTAGGATTAGTAGCCATAATGACTTCTTTAACATTCTCAGGCTCTATCCTCGCAAGCAGTTCTTTTATTTTAAGCTTGTCAGGGGAAATGTCGTCCATAGGGGAGAGAAGTCCATGCAAAACATGGTAAACACCTTTGTACTCCTTAGTACGCTCGAAAGCTGCTATATCCTTTGGGTCTTCTACTACGCAGACCGTTGTGTGGTCACGTCTTGGGTCGGCACAGATAGGACACTTTGGTTTGTCAGTAAAGTTCTGGCAAACGCTGCAAAGATGAACGCTTTTGTGGGCATTAGTGATAGCCGCTGCAAAAGCCGATGCGTCCTCGTCTGTCATGGACATAACATAGTAGGCAAGGCGCTGTGCGGACTTCATGCCTATACCAGGGAGCTTTGCAAATTGCTCTGCCAGAAGTACCAAAGGCAGTGCGTTTGACTCAGCCATTAAAACAGACCTGGGAATGATACTCCGCCTGTGAGTTTCTGCATTTCAGTGTCGCTTACTTCATCGAGGTTAGCAACAGCCTGATTGAAAGCTGCCATAACGAGGTCCTGAAGTGTTTCAACGTCCTCTGGATCAACTACCTCAGGCTTGATATCAAGCTTAAGGACGTTTCTCTTGCCGTTGATAGTTACCTCAACAACTCCGCCGCCTGCTGTACCTGTGAACTCTCTCTGCTCAAGGTCTGCCTGAAGAGCTGTGATCTCGTCCTGCATTTTCTGAGCCTGCTTGAGCATCTGATTCATGTTATTGGAAGGACCCTTGCCCATTCCCTGTGGAAGTCTTGCTTTCATTTTAAAAAACTCCTTATATTCAAAATTATTTTTTTATATCAACTTCAATATCAAGTTTTTTCGCTTTGTCAAGCAACTGATTTATAGGATTTTCCGTATCCTCAGGTGCGACATTTTTGGCTGATTTGACTTTGATAGTGAAGTTTTGTCCGAAATTATTTTTCAGTATCTCATTAAGCACCGTAGCATCGCTGCTTGCTTTGAACTTTTTGAGATAAAAGTCATTGTGTACTATCATAAGCAACACATTCTGACACATATAAGCCTTTGAATTGACTAAGAAACAGCCTATTGCAGGATTTGTCTGCTTGACCTGCTCCACAATGTTGTCCCATGTCTGCACAAGCTTGAAGTCGCTTGCTTTCATTTTCTTGAAATCTGGGTCAAAAGGCTTTGGCGGTGGAGCTTGTTCCTGCTGAGCTGGTGTAGCGATCTGCGGTTGAGTCTGCAAAACGGCACCATTTTTTAGAGCATTCTCAAGCTGAGTTATTCTATTTAGAAGCACTGTGACCTCGGCATTGCCTGATACAGCCTGCACAGATGCACCTGCTTTTTGAGCAGCTCCACACAGCTTTATGATACACATTTCAAGCTCGATACGCTTTGATGTGCTTCTTGCAAAACGCTCGCTGCACTCCTGCAAAGTATTTATATCCCCGAGTATCTCGTCTAGCTTCATGCGTTCTGCAAGGGCTTTAAGTCTTTCATACTCGTCAGGCAGACAAGTTATAAGATCCTTGTTGTTGTCGATAGTTTTGATTATCATGACATTTCTCATCTGAGCGAGCAGTTCACCTGCCAAGACTTTCAGATCTTTTGACATATCATAAAGCTTGTCAACGACCCTAAGTGCGCCTGCGGCGTCCTTTTCGGCTATCTTTTCGAGAATATCAAAAAGATAATCACGTCCTGCAATGCCGGAAGCTGAGGACACAACGTCAAGGGTGATGTCATTTTCATAGGCAACACACTGGTCTAAAAGAGAAAGTGCGTCACGCATACCACCGTCAGAAAGCCTTGCTATCATGCCTGCGGCATCTTCGTGGAGGGTAAAGCCCTCCTGAGAAGCAATATACATAAGCCTTGAAACGATATCCTCGTTTCTTATCCTGTGAAAGTCGAAATGCTGACATCTCGACACGATAGTTGCAGGGACTTTATGTATCTCCGTAGTGGCAAGAATAAACTTGACATGCGGAGGAGGTTCTTCCATAGTTTTCAGCAGGGCATTGAATGCGCCCGCGGAAAGCATATGCACCTCGTCTATGATATATACCTTATATTTACATCTTTCAGGAGTATAGACAACGCCTTCACGCAACTCTCTGATATCGTCTACTTTAGAATTTGAAGCAGCGTCAATCTCGATAATATCGGAAAGAGTGCCGTTGTCAGCGTCTTTGCATATCTCACATTCAAGGCATGGCTCGCCGTCATGTGGGTCAAGGCAATTGATAGCCTTTGCAAAAATTCTTGCGCAGGTGGTCTTTCCCGTACCTCTCGAGCCTGTGAAAAGATAGGCATGAGCGGTCTTGCCGCTTTTTATCTGATTTTTGAGAGTAGTTGTAATATGCGGTTGTGAAACAACATCGTCAAATGACATTGGACGCCATTTTCTGTACAATGCCTGATACAAAACTCTCACTCCAATCAAGAAAATAAAAAAATCAATCCGACATATGGGCGTGCGGGCGGAACTGTGACACACGAAACAAACCGCTTAATGCTGCTCGGTTCCCCGCCTGACATGGTTCACAGCGTTTCATTGCACAGGACCCGCACACCTATATCTCGGATTGATGAGGAACAATAACTGAATCATATCAATCTAACTTTTGTTACCTTACTATTATAACATACTTCCAATGAAATTTCAAGTGTTTTTGAAAAAAAGTTATAAAAAAGGCAAAGAACATCAACGCCGCTGAACAAAGCTGGACAGCGGCGGATATTATGTGCTTGTAAAATTATATCAGGTGGCAATGATGAAATTCAGCTTGCCGAACGGATAGTTCACTGGAATACAGAATGCAGTGCCTGACAGGGCAAGCTCACCATTTTCCAAAAATTCCTGCGGTGTGAGTGTAAGCTCAACGCCATGCTCGTTTGACTCATTTACAACGAACAGACCGTCGTTTACGTTCAGAAATTCGCCTGCTGTAGCGTTTACAAAGTCATCGACCTCCGTGAAGCTCTCTTTGGCAAACCTCTCAGCGAAAGCCATATATGTCTTTGAATCTGTGGCAATGCAAGCCTCAGCGTTATACTTTCCATTTATTTTTTGGGTAACGATATGTTCTGCTGCAAAATTCTTTATAACTGACGCTTCCATAGGAGTGAAATCGTCACCGATAAATCTGATAAGATTTTTGAAAAGCAAAGTAACATAATCAGTACAGATACGAGCATTTTCATCATTGTCAAAATGATAGAACTCATTGATAAGGTTATGTAGAGTTTCTGTTTGATTGTCTGAAATATCGTCGGTTATCTGATTTTCAGCCTTATAGTCTTTAAGTGCCTTTTCAAACTCAGCATTGGTAAGAGCACCGTTATTAACAAGGGTCTGACCCAGGAGCAGGTAATCTGTAGGCTGCTGAGCGAGAAGCTTTTCAACGTCGTCAGCGGTAACATAGCCAAGCTCCACGGCAAGGTCGCCAAAACGTTTATCGACACTCTGCTGAGTGATATTGACGTGCTCCACCTGCTCGGCTGTCATAAGACCAGCGTTTATAGCGAGGACGCCAAGGCGAAGTCTTGTATGCTTTTTAGCCTCGAAAGCCTGAGTAAGATCCTCAGCGGTACAAAGCTTATGGTTAAAGAGGTAGCCTCCAAAAAACTGCGCAAACATTTACAGTACCCCCTTTGCAACGTTCTCAAGAACTTTAAGAGCGTCATTATCAGCTATAGGTTTCTGCAAAAAGTCCACAGCTCCCGACTTAAGAGCGTCTTTCAAATGGCTCTGAGTACCAACAGAAGAAGCCATTATCACCTTAGCGTCAGGGTCTTCTGCTATTATCTGTTTGAGGGCTTCAATACCTGTTACCTTTGGCATGATGATATCCATGAAAACCACGTCAGGCTTGAACTCCTTATATTTGCTGACAGCCTCCTCACCGTCGGCTGCTTCATAAACGGCTTTTACTCCAAATCCAGAAATAGACATACTGAGCTTTTTGCGAGCGAACATAGAATCGTCGCATATAAGCACTGTCATTTCATTTATATTCACGATAGATCCCTCCCGATTATTTTGCGGCAGCAGTTCCGTAATTGCCGATGACGGAGAAAATAATTTCTTTACTGCCTTGTTTTTAATTATATCATAAAATTCTCCAAAAGTCAAGAGTCGTCAAATGTGTTTTATGTTGAAAATATACAAACCAGTAAATGCAGAATTTACTTGCAGTTTGCTTGACAAAATGAAAAAAGTGTGCTATAATCATAATGTTATGTGCCGGTGTGATGGAATTGGCAGACGTGTCGGACTCAAAATCCGATGGTAGCGATACCGTACCGGTTCGACCCCGGTCACCGGCACCATGAAAACGGGTTCTTGTATCAAGAGCCTGTTTTTTTTATTAGTGTCCTCATTCTCTTCTGTCTCTGCTTCACCACCAAGAGCATTGGCGAGCCTACCTCTGCTTGAAAGCTACCTCAGGCGAACGGAAACGCCCCTCAGAGCCGTCCGAACCTGCGGAGCGGAAAACTAACCGTCTGAAAAGAAAAGACCTGAGAAGTGCTTGTGTGAGCAAATCTCAGACCTTTGTGAGTTATTCAGTTCCAAAAGGGTATGCTGTCATTGTGGCGCGTGCCATAATGATGATATGGACTTGTGCGGAACGGTTTGCAGGTGTTCCAATAGACTACGGGCAAGCGGCACACATCAATATTGTGCCTTAACGAAATCTTAACACAGTAACCGTAATCTTAACAGCACTTTAACCGCTCATGTGATATAATAAAGCTATAATTTGAACGAGAGGTGTACGATGTTACATAAAAATAGAGTAAAAAACAGAACTCATATGACTTCATTTCGGGTCATCATTATCAGTTTCTTTTGCCTAATTCTGGTAGGTTCGTTGCTTCTGATGCTGCCGATCTCATCAAGGCAGCGGTGTGTGACTTCATTCCCTGATGCAATGTTCACAGCCGTTTCAGCTACCTGTGTGACTGGGCTTGTTGTAAAGGATACTGCTACATACTGGTCTCTGTTTGGGCAGGCGGTCATTCTGATGCTAATTCAGATCGGAGGTATGGGCGTTATCACCATCGGGCTTGCGATCATTAGAGCATCAGGGCGGAAAATCGGTCTGTGGCAGCGCAGTACGATGCAGGAATCCATCTCCGCACCGCAGGTAGGCGGTATTGTGAAGCTGACAGGCTTTATCCTTAAAACATCACTTATCATAGAGATGATCGGTGCGGCTTTGCTTGCACCCGTTTTCTGCAATGATCTTGGTTTCGCTAAGGGACTGTGGTATTCCTTGTTTCACAGCATATCGGCTTTTTGCAATGCAGGCTTTGATCTGTTCGGCATAAAAGAACCGTTCTCATCGCTGACCTTTTACCACAGCAACATCTATCTCAATATCATCATTATGCTGCTAATTATTACGGGAGGCATTGGCTTTCTCGTCTGGGGCGATATCGGAACACACAAGCACAGGATCAGGCGCTACTCTCTGCAAAGCAAGGTCGTACTGATGACATCTGCTTTCTTGATCGTTCTGCCTGCGCTGTATTTCTTCTTTTTTGAATATGACCATGGGACTATCCATGACCGGACGATCCATTCACTGTTTCAGTCTGTCACAACACGAACCGCAGGCTTTAACACAACTGATCTCGCTGCTATGGATGAATCAGGTACAGCCATTATGATCATTCTTATGCTTATAGGCGGTTCTCCAGGTTCCACCGCAGGCGGTATGAAAACAGCGACTTTTGCTGTTCTGTTCCTTTCTGCGATCACAGTGTTTAGCCGCAGAAATGATGTGCAGTGCTTCAAAAGAAGAATATCAGACGAAACTGTCCGCAGTGCAGGCGCTGTTTTGTTTATGTATCTTGTATTGTTCTTTACAAGCGGTGTGATTATCAGCAGAGTGGAAGATCTACCGCTGCTGACCTGTCTGTTTGAAACAAGCTCAGCTATCGGTACTGTAGGGCTGTCACTCGGCATTACAAGCGGTCTGTCTGCTGTATCCCGTGTGATACTGATGATACTTATGTTTTTCGGAAGAGTCGGCGGACTGACACTCATTTATGCAGCTCTGCCGTCGGCGGACAGTCAGAATTCACGCTTACCGCTTGAAAAAATATCTGTAGGGTAAGGAGTCTTATATATGAAAACAGTTTTAATTATCGGAGTAGGTCAATTCGGCAGTCATATTGCCAGACGCATGGAGGAGCTTCGGTGTGAGGTCATGGCAGTAGATGAAAATGAGAAGCATATCAACGATATCCTGCCCTATGTGACCAACGCAAGGATCGGTGACAGCACCAATGAGGAATTTCTCCGTTCGCTTGGTGTAGGAAACTATGATGTTTGTATCGTTGCACTCGGCAGCCGGTTTCAGTCCTCTCTGGAAACAACGTCTTTGCTCAAGGAACTGGGGGCAAAGAAAGTCATATCCCGTGCGACAAATGATGTACAAATGAAATTCCTGCTTAGAAACGGAGCCGATGAGGTTGTCTATCCTGAGAAGCAGATGGCACTTCGCATCGCTACAAAATATGCATCAGACAGCATACTCGACTTTATTCATCTGGATAACAATTACTCGATCTACGAACTGAAAGTACCGAAGGACTGGTTCGGAAAGTCGCTTTCACAGATCGATATACGAAAGAAATTCAAGATCAATATTCTGACGATCAAACGCGGAGAAGAGGTATTTATCCCTTCACCGGACACTGTAATTGAAACTGATGACATCGCATTTGTCATAGGTGAGGTTCGGGATATCCAGAAATGTTTCAGAATCTAGGAGATGATCGTGTGAGAAATGTTCTGCTTGCACTATCTGTTGGAGCAATATTTCTCTACGGTTTTTTATATTATGAAAAAAGTAGATGAATTCATCGAGGAGATACAAAAGAGCAGACGTGGACACGACCTGTCAGAAGATGATGTTGACGAACACAAAAGTGATATGTTATAATAACAAGGGTGATCCTTATGACTGCTAATTCTATAAAAAGCTCTAAAGCATTTTCTGTGTTCAAAGACTCCGCTATATGTATTGTGGTGCTGACAGCCGCAACACTTGCCGGATACGCATTCAAAGCCTTTCAACTTGCTGATGCTGACATTATCATGCTGTATATTATTGCTGTGCTTGTGATATCCATTTTTACATCAAAGATGTATTTCTGCCTGATATCATCATTAGTAGGAGTAATGCTTTTCAACTGCTTCTTCACCTATCCTGAGTTTTCTCTTTCAGTTCACGATGCAGGCTATCTTGTCACATTTGTGACGATGTTTATTACAGCGTTCATTGCAGGAACGCTTGCCAATAAGCTGAAACGCAATATCCTGATCGCCGAGCAGAATGCCCGTGAAAAGGAGGAGGCGGCACTTCTGGCGCAGAATGAACAGCTTAGAGCTGATATGCTCCGTTCCATATCCCATGATCTCAGAACACCGCTGACCTCCATATCAGGCAATGCCAGTACGCTCATTTCCGGCGGCGATACGCTTGATGAATCAGCACGTCAGCAGATATACACTGATATTTATTCCGAATCAATGTGGCTTATCGAAATGGTGGAAAATCTTTTATACGCTACACGAATTGAGGACGGCAGAATGCAGCTCAATATCTCGGTAGAGATACTTGATGACATTGTTCAGGAGGCTGTCAGACACACCAAACGCACTCACCCAAAGCGAAATATCATCGTTGATATGTATGACGAGATAATCCCCGTTATGGCAGATGCGAACCTTATCGTACAGGTCATAGTCAATCTTCTGGATAATGCTGTTAAGTACAGTGATGAGGATTCTGATGTTACCGTCAGTGTGCGCCGAGAAAGTGCGCATACTGTTGTGATATCCGTGTCCGATCACGGCACTGGTATCTCCGATGAAGAAAAAGAAAAGGTATTTGATATGTTCTATACGGGCGGCAGCCGTTCCTCAGACAGCAGAAGAAGTCTGGGGCTGGGGCTTGCACTGTGCAGGTCAATTATTACTTCACACGGCGGTACTATATCTGTCAGCGACAACATACCAAACGGTACAGTTGTCAGCTTTACTCTGCCAATAGGAGAGGTCGATCTAAATGAATGAATATCTTGTTCTGGTGGTGGAGGACGACAAGCCTATCAGAAATCTTATTACAACTACTCTTAAAATGAACGACTATCGCTTTATTACAGCTGTCAGGGGCAACGAAGCGATCATGCTCAGCGCTTCGCATAAGCCTGATATTATCATACTTGACCTTGGACTGCCTGATATTGACGGCGTTGAGGTGATAGAGCATATACGCACTTGGAGCGATGTTCCTATCATCATAGTCAGTGCAAGGAGCGAGGAAAGGGACAAGATAACAGCCCTTGACAAAGGTGCAGATGATTACCTGACAAAGCCTTTCTCTGTTGATGAACTTCTCGCAAGGCTCAGGGTGATACAGAGGCGGCTTATGAAGTCCGAAAACATCTCGGTCACGGAGTTTGTCAATGGCAGATTACGGATAGACTATGTTTCGGGCTGTGTTCACCTTGATGATGAAGAACTTCACCTGACACCGATAGAATACAAGCTGCTTTGCCTGCTTGCCAAGAATGTCGGCAAGGTGCTGACGCATAAGTACATTATCCAAAGTGTATGGGGAACTCCTGCGGATAACAGCGAAGCCTCCCTGCGTGTATTTATGGCTACTCTGCGAAAAAAGCTGAGTGACAGCAGTCAGGCGCTGATACAAACACATATCGGTATTGGGTATCGTATGATGAAATTATAGTTTTAGGGAGCAGTACAAAGCAGACACTTTATTTGATGATCTGTATCGCCTTCAATGGCTGCAAAAACAATTGAACTGGTTTTTTCTAAAGGAAAAAAGGCAATGTCTTCCACTCACGGAGGACATTGCCCTTTTCCTTATGCTGTGATTATATCAGTTCTGAATCTCCTACAGCATAGTTGCGATCCTGTATAATAAAACTTGACACATACAAAACAATCAAAGTATAATAAAAACAAAGAAGTGTGTCATCAATTGGAACGGGAAAACAATATGATGAAGAGTTTAAAAAGCAGGCAATAAAGCTCGCAAGCTTCAGACAGCAAACAAGCGGGTCAAAGTGCTTGAAAAGAAAAACCGTGAGCTTGAAGAGATTAATGAATTTCTGGAGGTAGCATCTGCTTTTTTCGCCGCGAACCGTCGGAAGTCAGGAAAGAAGAATGGTTAAAGTTCATTTCCAAAAAGACTAATGACGGTAGGATCACAGGAAGGATCAGGCGCTTGCAGATGAAATGATGAAGATCCTCGAAGAAAACCAATATAATGACTGCTACGGCAGGGAGCGTATGTATCTTGCATTGCGGCAGAGAAAGGATGCCGGGAAAACTGACATGGACATTCCATGTGAAGCTACTGTACGCAAGGTCATGGTGCAGATAGGATTGATACACAAGTCTCGCAGAAAGCCAAACGGGATAACCAAAGCAGATCGGCTTGCTCGAAAATCGGATGATCTTCTCAGACGTGATTTTTACGCAGACAGGCCTTTGAAAAAAGCTGTGACCGACATAAACGAGGTGAAGGCAAATGATGGAAAGTTCTATGTTTCAGTGATGTTTGACTGCTTTTGCTCGACCTCTCTAAGTTGCTATATTTTTGTTGGTTTTTAGAGGTTGCCTTATAATTTTGAACAAACCAAATCATATAACACGCGCATAAGCTCCTCGCCCTTGCGACATTCCGCAACAAGGGATATAACCGTATTCTTATCTGGCAGAACCATTGAGATTTGAGAATATTTTCCGTCTGCTCTGAAAGAATTGCACTCACCTCTCCAAAAAAGATAACCATAATAATCCGTATCAGCGGGCTTTGTGCTTTCTTCTATCCATTTCTCGGATAAAATCTGTTTTCCGTTCCATTTGCCTTTGTTAAGATAAAATAGCCCGAAGCTGTGAAGTTCGGAAAGGGTGAGGAATAAACCGCCCGCACCAAAGCTGTTTCCAAGAGGGTCAGTTTCCCATGTCGGACGTTTAATTCCGAGATGGGAAAAAAGTCTTGGAGTAAGATAGGAAACAAGATCACAGCCCGCACGTCTTTGTACAAGGATACCTGCAAGATACGGACCGACATTATTATACACAAAATGTGTTCCGGGTTTATACTTAAACGGAATAGCCAAAGACATTTTTACCCAATCATCTTCTTTGTACAGCGGACGCTGCGCTCCCATAAGATTACCATGCTCCTGTCCTAAGCACATTGTGAGCAAATCACGAACTGTTGCCGCTTTAAGATTTTCGTCAATGCTATCAGGCAAATCCTCTGCAAAAGCGTCGGTTAGTTTTTCGTCAAGAGAAATCAATCCCTCCTGAACTGCCAATCCCATTGCACAAGATGTAAAACTCTTGGTAGCCGAATATATATTTCTGCGGCATTCAGCTTCGCTGTACCATTCAGCTGCTGTTTCATTGTCTTTTGTAATCTTAATTCCTAGCACGTTAAGGGTTTTCGCTGTTTCGATAAATTCAGAGATGTTCATTGTTTCATTCCCTATCCTTTCATTATTGCAAACAAGCCGACGTGAGATTATCACTCTTCTTGCTGTAATTCACTTTAATTCAAAATGCCGGTCACCTGATAGCCCTGCTCCTCGACCGCCTGTTTAAGGACATCGTCCGAAATATCCTTTTCAAGGGTAATAATAGCTGTTCCTTCGGTGTGGCTCACTTCTGCGGAAATTACTCCGTCAAGCGCTTCAAGAGCCTTTTTTTGTGTGCATTTCGCAGTGTCTGCACATCATGCCTTCAATTTTCATAGTTTTTGTCATAGTCTTTTTCTCCTTCCTGATGGGATTTGGAATTGTCAAAGGGTGTTACATCTAGATCCACGGGAACATATCCGCAATGGAGAGGAGACAGTTCAATTTTACAAGCTTTGAACATATCAATGTTTCCTTCCATGAGCTTGGAGTTCATGGTCTGTCCTATGGCATCGAGACGCATTCTTAATGTCGAATCGGAGGGATATCGTATGCTATTCCGAGTGAGAGCTTGTAAAATTCGGGATCCGAATGAAATTCGTTGACATGATCGAAGCTTGTTTTTGCAAGTGTAAGCAATCCTATTTCTGTCAGGAGTATATCTACGTTTTTTATCTGCGGCTGTGATCTCTTATCCGTTTTCATTCGTGCCGCTTTTTTCGTGAGATTTGATTTTCCGAATACCTGTCCTACCATGCATAATCCGCTTGGTGTGATCAGTCTTTCATCGTTTAATACTACCTCTATTTTGGGTTTCATTATTTTTCACCCACCGGGTGCTGTTTTTGCAGCAGCTTTATATCTCTATTTTACCATATTTGAGGCGGTTTGGCAAGGGTTTGGTGGAAGTGAGTTTTGCGGATTAAGGTTATATATATAATTCGTGCTTTTCAGAAATCCATATTTCTATGTTTTCTTTTGCCTGTGTCAATTCAGGGCTGTTTGCTTGTCCATTTATTGATGAATGAAAACCTGATCCTGTATAATAAAACTTGACACATACAAGACAATCAAAGTATAATAAAAACAAAGGAGTGTGTCATCAATGGGAACAGGAAAACAATATGATGAAGAGTTTAAAAAGCAGGCAATAAAGCTCGCAAAGGAGATTGGCACCAAAGCAGCAGCAGATGAGCTGTGCATCCCAAAATGGACGCTGGAGACGTGGGTGCAAAAGGCACGGATTGGGGAAATAGACACAGGTGCAGGCTCACGTACACCAGGAGAGTCACTTACTATCGCACAGCACTTTCAGGTGAAACAAAGGTTGTTATGGAATACACAGGTGCATATTATGAACCAATCGCCAATGCACTCCACAACCAGGGTATATTTGTATCCGTAGTCAATCCTTTGTTGATCGACGACTATTCAGCCTGCTTGATTCCTGCTTTCCAAATGCCAACACATTATTCACCTCACTTCGCAGAGAGTCTGACGGACGCGAAAAATGGGTCAATTTCGTGCTGAAATTTCCTCATATCCATTCTGTTTCAAAGCTTTCCTTATCAGCTTTTAAGGTAAAGTATCAAAGCTTGTGCAGAAAGAACAATTGATTGGGGCTTGACTTTTATTTGCAGGTCTTTATCACTTTGAATTATACAAGTATTGTCATTTTAGATAAAGCTTGTATTGGATGCGTGGTTTTAAATTAATAAATATTTTTATCAAGATATTACCCTTTACAAATTCCCCACCAAAATAGGATCCAGCAAGACATACTCAAACACGCCTATCCCCAGCAGAGCCAGCAATATCGGCAAAATAAGCACCGCCGTCGCCGCAAGGAACGTTGACCATTATTGAAACATTGAACATTTATATCTTAAAAATAATTTATTGCATTCTCTGAAATTATTTTTTTAATGTTTCTAAAAAACTCTCATTATCATCACAAACTGCGATTTTAAGCAT
>OJAI01000424.1_pt1 | contig 30287 bp, 31 predicted proteins | sample 1588891 | NCBI WGS metagenome assembly OJAI01 (sample SAMN03283255) | human gut metagenome | biome: human-associated habitat; material: feces | host: Homo sapiens | place: USA | collected 2013 | reverse complement strand
TTGTAATTGATGGTGAAGGTTCAAAGGTTATTTGCAAAGACTAATTTGAAAATTCCCATTTATCAAGCCCTTTGAGAGAGGAAAAATCCTTTTCTCAAAAGCTTGTTCGATACTGAATGTTATGTTAAGATAGCAAGTATAGCGAGTGGGCAATTCCAATCGGGATTGCCCATTTTCAGAAAGAAAAAGATAAACTGGAATTTGAGGAGGACTCAACCTAAAGTAGAGTCCCATCAAAGAGCCGATTTCGAACATATCAACCATTGGTTCCTGTTAAAAGTCGTAATACAGTGATATAACGGATGCAAGAAAGGAGGTTCTACTTATGGAACAGGAGAAAATCGGAAAGTTCATAGCGTCCTGTCGGAAGGAGCAGGGTTTCACACAAGCTGTTCTTGCGGAGAAACTTGGCATCACAGACCGTGCCGTATCAAAATGGGAAACTGGGCGGAGTCTGCCAGATGCAGCCATCATGCCAGAACTATGTGAACTGCTAAAAATAAACCTAAGCGAGCTTTTTAATGGGGAGCGAATCGCAATGGAAAACTACAAGGAAATTTCGGATTCTTTGCTTTTGGAGATGAAGAAGCAGGAGGAATCGTCAAATAAACGGATTTTGCATTTGGAGAAGCTTCTTATCACAATTGCGATTGTTGTAGCTCTCGCTATGATATTTGTCGGATGCTATTTGACGAAAGACCATCTTGCTCTCGGAATCGCTTTATTGGTATTTGGAGCTGCGGTAGTTTTCGCCACTAGTTTTATAGGAGTAAGAATTGAGCACGATACGGGATACTACGAATGCCCTGTATGCAAAAAAAGATATGTACCGACAATGAAAGCTGTTGTTATGGCTCTGCATTGCGGCACATCAAGAAAGATGAAATGCCCATACTGCGGAAACAAATCGTATCATAAAAAGGTTCTTACAAAGTAATTGCAAATTCCAGTTTGCCAACCTGCCCTTTGAGAGAGGAGAAATCCCTTTCTCAAAGGGTATTTTTATATTGTGCAGTTTGTATGAGGTTTCTTGTGTTTCATATTATCACATAAGAAACCGCAAAGACATCACCGCTCTTACTTCTCCTCAAACATCCACTTGACCGCCTTTTCAGCATACTCACTCCAAAAAATCATATCGTGGTTGCCTTTGCTTTCAAAATACTCATGAGAAACGTTTCTGCTTTCAAGAAATTTGTGAAGATCACGGTTGTTTTCAAGCAGGAAATCTTCTGTACCGCAGCACATAAATATATCTGGGATATTTTTGCCCTCTCGCTGAAGTTCGTCTATAAGAAATTCGGGATTGTTCCTGCTGTTCAGCACCTCAGACGTTTCGCCGAAACATTCTCTGTAATATTCATAATTCGCTGTGGCATTGCCTTGCCCCTCTGACATTCCTGCGACTTCGTGTACGATAAGAGCCGAAGATAATGCAGCAACCTTGCCAAAGGTTTCTGGATATGCAAATGCTGTATGAAGTGCACCAAATCCGCCCATTGAAAGACCCATAATGTATGTTTCACTGCCGTCTTTCGCAAGTCTGAAAACTCGTCTTACATAGTCCACAAGCTCCTCGCCGACGAATTTGCAGAACTGATGACCAGTCGAGCGTCCGTCCAGCCAAAAAGAATTTTCGCCCGAGGGGATAACTACCGCAAAATTATACTTGTCCGAAAGATATTCAGGCACCCAGTTTTCTGCGTCGCCTGTAAAACCGTGCAGCAAGAAAAGCGTTTTGGTGCTGTTTTCCGAGTATTTCGTATCTGTCTGCCCCCAGTCCTGCCTTATGTCACATGGCAGGTACATTTTAAACGTGGTATACCTCCGCAGGCAATTTGAATAAAATCTGATCGTTAAGTTTGACATAGCTTTTCCTCCTGTTTTTTATATAATTATACTACATAATATCAGATTTGTCCAAGGGGGCAGCGAAAAAATTTTTCAATTTCCCTCACAAAATCATTTATCCCTATAAAAATAAAGATCACATCTGTCAAAGCCTCGTCCCAACGTACCTTGCCACTTTTTCATAATATTTTTTGTCGATCATAATTCTACGCTCCTCCACATTTACAAGGTGTCTTTCTACCCCGTCTTCAACTACTTTATTCATTATATCAAACTCAATGCCGCCGCTACAGAGATACAAAAAATGATACTGAAAAAGTGTAATATGTTTGCAAATGCTGAGATATGACATACATGAAAGGAGATAATAATATGCCAACAGTTTTGCCAAAAGAAAATGAAGTCGAACAGTTTTTTCAAGGATAATGGCATCGGAAGGAGCTTGCGAAAGGCTCAGCAACGTGCTTTACGATCACCTTAGCGACGACGATATGCAGACCGATCCTGACCCAGAACATCTTGTGCAGGTGCTTTTGACCGCATATACGAACGGTGATATAAGTGCACTTCTGCTGGAGCTTTGTGGAAGAAGTCTTTTCGATCTGCTGAGAGAGGCATACCTTATACCAAAGCGTTTTCACGGAAAAGCCGGAAAAAATCCTGAACTCCTTACGACCCCTGAAGGCGATGTCATTGAAGAAAAGAAAAAGCTTGTCACAAAGCATGAGTTCGAGAAATTTCGTGATGTGTACAAAAACCACAGCTGTGCACCACGTTCAAAGCTTTATCTTGCAGACGGATATGACCTTATGAGGGTCTATACCGACGGAATGAACATTAAGGAAAAGCGTGTTGACAAAAGACGTGGCGTGCTTATACTTTACGCCCTGCCTGACACTGTAAAGCTTGGACTTTCCGAGGCTCAGACCTATAATGTTATATGGAATACTTTCCACAAGATACAGCAGACTGCCCCAACTGCAATGGTCTATTACGGACAGGAAACAGGCGAAAAGGCTGGAAAATCATTTGATGAGATCGGCGTTTTACTGCCTGTTCATCAGTTTGAAAAGAAAATGCTCATGCACCTCAGCGAGATAGACGGCATTGTGCTTGCCTGCCGTGAGGAAATGATGAAAAAAGCAGGCTCAGACAGCCTTGATCTTTAAAAACGGAAGTGATACTGAATGTCACAAACTATAGTTAAGAAAAATCACATGGATATCCCATGGCACGATTTCACAGACGCCGAAAAGGACGAGCCAGTATCAAAGGCGAGCCTAAAAGAAAAAGCCTCTGTTATAGGCAGGGTGGGAATGATGTTTCTCTCCTGCGGAACGGGAGCGTGGCGTGTGAGAAGTTCCATGAACACCATGTCGGAATGTATGGGACTGACCTGCACAGCAGATATCGGGCTTATGTCCATAAACTACACCTGTTTTGACGGCGAGGCTTGCTTTTCGCAGTCTCTTTGCCTTACTAACACGGGAGTAAACAATTCAAAGCTAACACGTCTTGAAATTTTCATCAACGATTTTGTCAGCCGCTGCGATAGTTTGACTTGCGAACAGGTCCACAATGAACTTGACGATATCGAAAAGATACACGGACTTTACTCGCCGCCTGTTTTGGGTCTTGCGGCGGCACTTGCCTGCGGAGCGTTCACATTCCTGCTTGGCGGTGGACTGACCGAGATGATATGTGCATTTTTCGGTGCAGGCATTGGCAATTATGTGCGGAGCAAATTCACAAAGCACCACCTTACCCTTGTGCTTGGAATAGTTGCCTCAGTATCGGCGGCGTGCCTTTCATATGCAGGGCTGTTTGAACTTGCGAAAATACTTTTCAATATAAAAATGCAGCATGAGGCAGGCTACATATGTGCAATGCTTTTTATTATACCTGGTTTTCCGTTCATCACAAGCGGCATAGACCTTTCAAAGCTCGATATGCGTTCGGGCATCGAGCGGCTGACCTACGCCCTCATCATTATAATTGTAGCCACAATGACGGCGTGGTTAATGGCACTTATCCTGCACCTTACGCCAATGGACTTTTTGCCTCTGCACCTTACCTTATGGCAGTTCATACTGTTCAGACTTGCGGCAAGTTTCTGCGGGGTTTTCGGATTTTCCGTTATGTTCAACAGCCCTGTCAAGCTTGCAGCCTCTGCGGCAGTTATAGGTGCACTTGCAAACACCCTGAGATTGGAACTTGTTGACCTTGTTTCATTTCCTCCGGCAGCTGCTGCGTTTGTGGGGGCATTCACCGCAGGCATACTCGCCTCGCTGCTGAAAAAGTATGTGGGCTATCCGAGAATATCCATAACCGTTCCGTCCATAGTCATAATGGTTCCGGGATTATATCTTTACAAGGCTTTCTATAATTTGGGTGTCATGTCCCTTGAAACATCTGCGTCATGGCTTGCGTCTGCCCTGCTGATAATACTAGCTCTGCCTTTGGGGCTTATCTTCGCTAGGATAATTACGGACAGGTCATTTAGGTGTTGTACTTAAAATCTTAGCCATATCCTAAAGCTATACCGAACACACATAAAAAAACTATATTGATATACACTTTCCTATTAAGACTATTCTCCATTACCTATAACTGGCGTCAGCGGCATTTGTCAGCAAAAGCGAAGTGCTGAGGTGTTTTAAGAACATAACAGGACAGTCGCCGTTTGAATATCTAAAAAATTATCGTCTGCGCAATGCGGCATATATGATAAAAAACACATCTGACTCGATAAATGCTATCTGTGGGCTTTGCGGCTTTGACGATCACAGCTATTTTTCAAAAGCCTTTAAAGAAGCCTACGGATGCAGCCCCAGAGATTTTAAGAAGCAGAATATACGAGACAATATCTCACAGATTTGTCCGTCTGTCGTGTAGACATTACATTCTCCTGTTTATAGGACTACTATAAAACTATTATCAAAATAAAAGCCACACCTTGTGCCGATTTAACAGCATGGGGTGTGGCTTGTTTTTTTGTGCGATACAGCTAGCTTTCTTAGAGAAAAATGGTATAATAAAAACAACAAATACTTTTAAGGAAACAAGCTGTGTGGATATTTGCGTTTCTCCCGATTATGCAGATTTTTATCGTTGTTTGCGACAGAATATATACGTTGATAAAAGCATGGTAATAGAACGCATCAATATCTCTATGCCATCGCGTTTCGGCAAATCAATGACCGCAAATATGCTCACCGCCTATTACAGCAGCGGTGCGTATTTCTATAAATGGTCAAGCCTCTGTGGAGCTTACAACTCTGTTGTTTACGTATATGATAAAATCCTCTATTCTTTTGATATCAGGCTCATGAGGTAACGATGTGTTTGCAGCAGCGTATTGAAATCTATTGCGCAAGTCTTCTGCAAGCCCGAAAAACTCAGGTGCAGGCTTGTTCTCAGCGGAAAGAAATTTTCCGTTTCGCAGACCCATGAGCAGATCATGCTCTTCATCACGGAACGTTTTTACAACGCCTTTTTCAAGGAGATCAAAGCCCATATAATAAACACGGACAAAATTCATTTCAAGCTTTGAAAGCTTTTTATGTTGTGCCTCAATGTGGTTTTCAGCCTCTGCCGTAGAGAGCCTTTCATCAGCACAAGCGTTTTTAAGCTTGTGAAATTGCTGCTCAGCATAACCCATAAAGCTTTTTACCGCACGCTGTGAAAGAAATAATTCTTTGTTATCGAGCAATTCTCTGCCGATATCGGTAACTTCAAAATAATGTTCTTTTTTCAGTCCCAACAGTTCTATAACATTAGGATTGCAGCTTGTGAGGAGCTGAACAAGCTTTTTGAAAGAAAAAATAACTGTGTCTGTCGAAATATCTATGAACTGTTCAAAATCTCTGCCCAGAAGTATCTCACGCTTGCTGTTCAATGCACAGCCTCTTATGTCAATATCTGAATTTTCATTATTTGTGCCATACGAATAAGAACCGCAAAGCCCTAGCAATATAACGTTTTTTCCTAGTTTTTCATCAGTTCGCAAAAAGCTGTAATCCGCTTTGCTGATAATGTCTTTAAGCATTTTTTCTCACCTCATTTTAGTTTACCATTCATCATTGCCACCATTGCTGTCAAATATATCACTATTTATCATTTCATTATAATCTATACCCTGCTGAGCAAGCATTTCAATATAAAGCACATGAAAACGGTCAAACGCATTCCACTGTCTCTTGCGGCTGAATACACCGTTCTTATAATAAAAACCTGCATAAAAACCAGCTTCTTTTTCATACACTAATCTTTCAGGAATATAGCTTTTATTGTATGCTAAAATTATGCTCTCGTCAACTTCATCGGTGATAAATTCTTCTTTCAGCTTTGATAAAAGCTTTCCCCTGTTTTTAAAGCTGCCATGCAAAACATTACTTGTGAGTTCAAGCTTTCCGTCTGAGGTGCGGCTTATGCTTATTATCGTTGGCTCTTCTGTCTGTTGCGACGCGATGTAATTATTATAATATTCCTCGTAATATCTCTCTTCACGTTCAGGCGTGAGCGCTATGATGTCGTTCTCTTTTTCAATGTGCAAAACGTCATAATTATATGTTGATATCAGATCTTCTTTTATTGCACATGTTATTTTTACCTGACCCGTTAAAGAAGTTTTCTCAGCCCAATTTAAAAACGACATTCCGGGGTCTCTATTAACAGCTATATAAACTATGTTGTCACCATGATAATAAAGTTCATTGACTATGTGGTATATCAATGCAACAACGAGCATACTTGAATATTCAAGAACTAAAATATTTCTCTTCTTGCCGATAGTGTCATCATATTGATATCCTCTTACATACATGACCGAACAGCCGTCGTTTGCGACCACATAGCCACAATCATTATAAAGATATTCCATTATGTATTTTGCTGTCATAAGCTTGCGCTTTTTTTCGTCCTCACCCATTTTTTCGTTATAATTATAACTGCATAACACCCCGCGATCAAATGAGATCACCTCATGCATATCTTCATACGAAAATATTTTTATTCCTTTGTTTATGCAGTCCTCATATAGCATACGTTCTCTTGTTATGCTTAAAGCCATGATATCACTCCTCCGTTTTATTATAGGCAGTCTGTTCTGACATCTCCTTATAAAGCCTATGAAACATCGTGAACGCCTGATGTTTGTTTATCCTCCTCAGCTTGCCGTTATTATATCTATACGCTGCTAGAAATCTTGATTTTTCACTATATACGAACCTTTCCGCTAAAAATTCTTTATCATATATCAACGTAACGCTTTCTGCAATGTTTTCTGTTTTTATGGAGTTTTTTATTTGATGATACTTATCGCCTTTTCTAGAATCTGTTGTCAGCTCTTCTCTTACTATATTGATCTCTCCGCTATCTTCTCTTTTTATCTGAATGGACGTAAAAAACTCTGTAAACATTTTTTCCGGAACAATAAAATGCATATAATATTCATACCTGATATGTTCGCCACACGGGGTAAGATCAAATTTATTTTTATCATACTTTTCAAAAATATGATCTGTGCTGTTTTTATCTATGTTTAAAAGCACGCTCAGGTCCTTGCATTTACGATATTCCAGCATTTTATTCTCGTTGAGAATAACAGCTATGTTTACTTTTTTGTTAAGAGAAGTTTTCTTTGCCAAGCTTAAAAAGTGCTTTCCTAAACGCCCTTCAGTTGATACAGATATCTTATCTGCATTTATATCATCTGAATATAACACTATGTAATATATCAACACGATGTCACGCATATACTCTTCTTTTATATCCATAATGTTATTTTGTACGCCTGTATCATTCATATCTTTGATACAATAGCCGTCGTTGCATACCAAAACGCCGAATTCAAGAAATAAATATTCCATTATGTATTTTGCGCACTTCATATATGTACATTTATTAAAGAAAAACGAGGACTGCTGTTCGTAATAATTCGATGTCAGTATATAAACTGCTTCAGAAAAATAGGTTGACGTATCATTACCGAAAGATTTTTTTATTGGGTCCATGTACCTAATATCTGTTGTGATCTTCAACTGCATGATTCAGATCTCCTTACTCTGCTGAAACTTAACGCCCCGCCATTTCACCATAAAGCTGGTGAAAACATTTAAAGGCTTCGTCTTTTCTTATCCTGCGCAGCCCGTTTTTATCATATTTGAAAGCCATTAAATAAAATGACTTATCGCTGTAGACGAACCTTTCTACAATACCTTCCCAGTCATAGATCAAAACCACGCTTTCTTTTGTGTTGTTTTTAGTAATATCCTCCATTATGTCGTCATATATCTCATCGCTTTTCGGATACTTAACTATAGAGAGCCTGTCCATTTTTATACTTTCGTCAGAACAGCGCTTTATCTGAATAGCTGTGACATTTCTTCGGACAGCTTCTTTCTTTGGAGCTAAAAAACGTTTGTAGATATCGTATTTTTTATTTTCGCGCTTAGGGGTGAGCTTCATGATATCTTCATCAAACTTTTCAAAAATGCAATCACAAGCTTCTTTATTGATATGCAGTAAACAGGCTATTTCGCCATGCATATTATATCTTATCATGTCTTTATTATCCAACAGAATATTTAATTTTAACGTTCCGTTGAGAGCAGTTTTCCCTGCCCAGCTCAATAAATGCTTGCATGGATATTTCTCAACATACACTTCAACACTGTCTGTCTTGTTATAAAACATTTGTGACACTATATGGTCTATAACCAGCATATCAAAAACGCAGCGCTCGCTTAGACCTTGTTTGTTTAATCTTAGAATGTTCGTTATCTTTCTTAAGCTCGGAGAAGATCTAACTTCTCTTATCACTTTTAAAGAATATCCGTCATTGCACACCAGAGCACCGAATTCATGGTATAAATATTCCATCATGTATTTTGCGGACAAAAGCGAGCACTTTCGATAGTTTTCAGTATACAGAAGATCGTCAAACCACTTATAATAGCTCTCTGTAAACCTTTCAGCAATATCAGAAAATTTATTTGTTATACTATCCTGATAATATTTTCCTGATACTGTGACCTTTAACGGCATATTTTTCAACTCCCTTGTTCTGTTTGCTGCGTCATTTCCAAATACATAGCATGAAAACGTTCAAATGCATCGTCTTTCCTTATCCTGCGCAGCCTGCCTTTTGAATATCTGAAAGCTCTGTAATAGTTCGATCTCTTGCTGTAAACAAATCTCTCAGCAATATTTTCTCTGTCATACACTATCACTATGCATTCATTTATCGGATCTTCGGTTATTTCGCTCATTATGTCGTCATACAATTCCTCGTTATTGGGATATTTCACTATTGAAAGTATTTTGATACTTATTTTTCCGTAAGTATCACGCTTTATCTGAATTGCCGACGGATATTTACATATGGTCTCTTTAGGCGGCATATCATTTTTCTTATAATATTCAAAGCTCCTCGCCTCGCGCTCAGAAGTAAGGACCGCCATATCGATGCGGTCGCAATAAATTTGTTCATCTTTATATCTATATACACCAAAATTATAATTGCCGGATACTATATCTTTCTCCTCAAGCAATTTCAATATATTTACTGTCCCTTCAAGAGAGGTCTTTTCAGCCCAGTCAAAAAAGCTGACATCAATATCATCGCCAACAACTATTTCAACAGTATCTGTTTTTTCATGGTACATGATCTGTAATATCTCGTCTATAATCACACAGGAGGTCATTAGATCATAACTCAGATCAGAAATACATTTTTCTGCACCTTCTTGAAAGCGGACATGTTTTTTGACTGCTTTGAGGGAATATCCGTTGCTGCGCACAACAGCGTCTGCTTCATAATAAAGAAACTCCATTATATATTTGGCAGCCTTTATTGAATATTCATACTCCTCGTCTATCTCATCGTCAAAAGCGGTGTAATGATCGCTCGTTAGCTTTTTTATAACTCTGCCATAAGAATTTCCGTAACAAGGATAATGATAATTCTCTGGTGAAAGATAATGATCTTCTTTCAGCATTTCTTTTATTGATATATTTAGTGACATTTTGTTCTCCTTTTCATGATGTATGAAGATCTGCCGCTAAAGGATAAGCGAAGATATATTACATCAGATACATCTATGATCAAGCCCTTTATTCTTCATATATCCTTCTGCATATGAACCCTCGTGCACATAAAAGGTCTTGCCTTCAAAGAGCGTCTTTATCAGGTCAACGTAAAGATCTCCGTCGTCTATTTTTTCAAGGCTTCTTGGAAGATATATCTCTTTAAGATTTTTATAGTGTGGCAAAGCACAGAGGAGTATTTTTTGGAAACCCTCTGCAAAGATAAGTTTTGTCAGATTTTCTGAACACTCATATATCAAACCATTTACGTCGATCAATGACGGTGGAACTTCAAGCGACGTTATCTGCTGCAAATTTCCCTTTGCTTCCTCGTCTATGCTGCTTATGGGCTTTGGTATCACCGCTTTTCCGTCCTTTACAAACGGACGCACGTCAAGAAGAGTTATACCATTCTCGTATAAGTAAAGCCTTCTGCCGCTTAATTCAAATCTTTTTGCATACTTATTAAGCTTGTCAAGGTCCGCTTGTTCGACCCTGTAGAGAACGCTTCTATTGCATTTTTCATATCCTTCACATATATACATTCCGTTTTCTTCTTCATATGGTCTGTTCTGGCACATACTGCTGCAAATAGTTATCTCTCCTGTTTTTTTATTTTTACACGTCAAACAATTCTGTATTTTATCCATTTTTCCACCTCAATATTTTTTTACTACACAGCTTTCAAAAACATCTCAGTCTATCAGCTGGTAATCGTAACCTTCAAACTTAACGAAATACTCTGCCTCTGAGTCTTTATAAACATAAAAAGTGCATTTATATTCACCGCCGTATTCATAGTTTTCTGGAGAAAAATTTATAAGACTTCTGGGAAGATAGACCTTTCTTGCATTATACCAGCCTATAAAGCCCCTCATATTCAGCCCTTTTACTCCTTCTGACAATACCAACTCAGGAATACCGCCCTCTATTTCGATATCTTCTATCAGAACACCTGAAAATGACATTGGAATTATAAGCCGTTCAACATTACATCTGTCAAACGCCGTGTAATCAAAATTTGTGAACGGCTCAGGTATTTCAGCAGTACCCTTTTTCATATATGGTCTTGCGTCGGAAAGCAGAATGCCGTAATTGCTAAACCTATAAACTCTGTCTATGCCTGCGAGCCTTGCTTTTCTGCAAGTCTTTTGCAGCTTGTCCCACGCTTCTTTTTTTGCCCTGAAAAATATTTTTTCTTCACACTCTGCCAAAGGAGTGCAGACAAACGGTTCAGTATAATAAAAACCATGCAAATTATTATTCGTACCCACACACGGGCAATCATGATTTCTGCATCTGAATATTTCGCCCGTCTCCTTGTTTTTGCAAACCTGAGTTATTTCAGTCAACATTCTTATCGCCCCCAATTCTCTTCAGGAAAAGTATTAAACAAATCATAATTCTCGTTATTGCCTAGAATAAGATACTTTTTGCCTTTACGTTGAGAAAGCATCTCCGCTCCCACAGGATTTTTCCATGCAAAGTCGCCCTGAATATAAACGTCGTGGCGAATAACATTTTTATGCCCTATATGCAGATCTGATATGTAAAATGCAGGCATTTTTATCATCTCCTTGCTGCTTTTCTTATCGGTCAAGCAATTATAACATTTATCTTAATTAAAGTCAATAACTTCTCGTTTTGATTTTTGTTCATCTTGAATTAATTTTTCTCATCTTAAAAATGTTTTTTTCATCTCGTTTTAAAAAGTATCATCTCACCGATTTTTTGCCTCATCTCGGTAAAAAAATCATCTTGATTTTTTGTTTTTCATCTCAGATCTTTATTTTTATCTTAAAATTTTATTCTGATCAGATATGAAAAATTTTATCTCAATTTTATTTATGCAATTTAAGCTTTGAGATAGTTTACGGTTTAGAATGTACAATGAAATAATTATCAAAACAAAAGCCACACCTCGTGCCGATTTAACAGCATGGGGTGCGGCTTGTTTTTTGTGCGATACAGCTTGCTTTCTTACAGAAATAGATGTATTTACAGATATCAGATCAAACAACAATCGTTTCATTTTATCCAAGTGGAACGTCTTTTGCATTTGTGCTTTTCCTTATATGAAAAAAGAGTCAATAATTCTCCTCCCAATAATCCTCTGCATCCTCATAGTCATAGAAATCATCATAGTGATCCTCGTAGAGATCCTCTGGGTCGTCATAATAATGAGCATCATACTCACCAGATTTACTGGTTGAGGTTTTATTGGTATTCTTACGGGTAGCTCTGGTAGCTGAACTACTTGCTGTAGTGGTTTTCGGACGTGATGTTGTAGCAGTTGTGAATGCTGGAGTATAGCTGTTCTTATTATTGTAATACTTAGGGTCATGTATCAAACAGTAGCTGCTGCCTTCTTCAGGAGTATTGTCACAGCCTGAGTGTGCGCATTTGGGGCGCAGGGCATCATAAATCATGGCTATCCCTATGATGATCAACACAGCGACAACGATTCCTTTGAGATTGAACGAACTATGCTGACAGCTGTTTTCTGTTGCCAGCTTGTAGCCTATATAATCGTCAAGCATTTCCTCGTTTCTGTTGTTTTTTCCGGACTCCATAATCACACCTCCAAACTGTATTTCTGATATTATACCATATTTTTTAAGATTTGTGGTAACAATTTTTGGACAGTTGCTTATTCCGTCCCTTTTATCATCTTTCAGTGGCAAAGTCGGATAGTGTTCGGAATATTTAACGGTTACTTTTACTCAACTTTCCTTAATCTTATCCCCATTATACAGCTTGAAGCGAACTCTATGCCAATGGGTAAAAATTTTTTTCAAACCTCCCCAATTTTACCCCTAAGTATGCTATAATAGAATAGACAAGAAACCCGACCCAAAACCCAGCGAGGTGCTTTTATGACATATGCAATATCTGATATCCACGGCTGTTATGAGGAGTATATTAAGCTTCTCGAAAAAATCAACTTTTCTGAAAACGATACCCTCTATATCCTAGGTGATATCTGCGACAGGGGCGAAAAGCCTATGGAGATCTATAATGACATCATGGCTCGGGATAATGTTATCCCGCTGTTCGGCAACCACGAACACCTTGCCTATATCAATCTCCGCCACCTCATAAAAAATGACGTGAGCAAGCTTACAAAAGACGAACGGCTAGACCTGATCGATTGGCTCACCAGCGGAGGAAAACCCACTTTCAGCGAATTTATCTCCCTCTCCAAAGCCGACCGCATGGACTTTATTGAGTTTCTCAAAAGCTTCTCAATGTATGAGGATATCACCATAAACGGCAAACGTTTTGTCCTCACCCATGCAGGTCTTGGGGGCTTTAGCGAGGATAAGCCTCTTGTTGAATATACCCTCCACGAGCTTATCTGGGAACGTGCCGACTATTCAAAACGCTATTTCAGCGACCCGGGTACTTTCCTTGTGACAGGTCACACCCCTACCGCCAACATCCCAAACCACGGCATACCCGAAGCCTACAAAGCCAACGGACACATAGCCATAGACTGTGGCTGTGCCTCAGGTGGACGTCTGTGCGCATACTGCTTTGAAACTGACAGTGAGTTTTATGTTGACAAAATAAACCAGCCCCTTGAAAATCACTTCAAAATGTGATATACTTGTCCTAATAACATAACCGACGAGGACAAAACGGGGGTTATGCCGTATTAAAGCGTATTTATAGATTATATTTTATGGAGGTAATCATGGCTTTTGATTTTAAGAAAGAGTACAAAGAATTTTATATGCCTAAAAACAAACCGGAAATTGTAACTGTTCCTAAAGCAAATTATATTGCGGTCAGAGGAAAAGGCGACCCAAATGAAGTAGGTGGAGCATATCAACAAGCAATTAGTGTGCTATATGCTGTTGCTTATACACTGAAAATGAGTTATAAAACAGATCATAAAATTGAAGGATTTTTTGAATATGTAGTTCCACCACTTGAGGGTTTCTGGTGGCAGGACGGCAAAGACGGTATAGACTATACTGATAAGGCATCATTCAATTGGATATCTGTTATCCGTTTACCTGAATTTATAACTCAAAAAGACTTTGAATGGGCAGTTGAAACAGCAACTAAAAAGAAAAAGTTAGATTGTTCGTCAGCAGAGCTAATGACAATTGACGAGGGATTATGTTTTCAAATAATGCACTTGGGTTCGTTTGATGATGAACCAGCTACTATTGCTCTAATTGATGAATATATAGAAAAAAACGGATATGTCAATGACATAACTAAGACAAGGTTACACCATGAAATTTATCTCTCAGATGCAAGGAGAGTTGTCCCTGAAAAATGGAAAACTGTCATTAGGCATCCAATAAAGAAGATATAGAATACTTCCATTTAGTCATTCTTTTCTTAAATAATTATCCACCGATACAGCCCCTCTGTATCGGTATTTTTCTGCCCCAACGCCCCTATCCGCCCCACCTCTATTGACATTTCCCCCTCAATGTGCTATCATAAAAAAGTAAGTTAGTTGCAACTATCTCAATAACACCACAGGAGGAAGAAAAATGGATATGAATGAAAAACCAAAGCTCTCAGGCGTGCCTGAAACTATGCTTCAAACTGTTTACGCCCGTGCAAAGGAAACCAAAACAAGGGGTGCGATAAAAGATACAAAAGCCGTGGAAATAATAGATAAGATAAACTATGATTTCTCACTTGCCGATAAGGACTCAGCAATGCACAGCGGCGTTGTGGCAAGGACAATAGTCCTCGATAAGCTTGCGAACAAGTATCTTGCAAAAAACAAAGGCGCAGTGGTGGTGAATATCGCCTGCGGACTTGATACACGCTGTTACAGAATGAACGGCTACACCCATTGGTATAACCTCGACCTGCCCGAAACTATCGCCGTGAGAGAAAAGCTTCTCCCTGAGTCAGGCGAGATATCCCAGATAGCAATGTCCGCCATGGACGATTGGAGCGGAGAAATAATCGAGCATGATGCCCCTGCTATCGTCATTATCGAGGGTCTGACTATGTACCTCTCCGAAAAGGACGTAAAGGAGATTTTTGATGTCATAAACAAACGCTTTGACCACGTCACCGTCCTTGTCGAGACAATGAGTCCCACTATGGTAAAGCGTATGAAAGAAAAGTCGATCGAGGGCAGCAAAGCCAAATTCACATGGGGCGTCAAGGACGGCAAAGAGCTTGCAAAGCTTCTCCCGAACTTCCGCTTTATAGAAGAACATAGCCTTGCCGAGGGAATGGCGGAGTTTATCCCAATATTCAAGCTTCTTAAAAAGATAAAGTCTGTGAGCAATATCTCAAACAAGATAGTAGTAATGGAAAAATAACTTTGACTTCCCACCCCCTCCATGCTATAATCCCAAATTTAGAGTTCCGCCACGCAAATAGCCCATCAAACAGCGTATCACCGCCGCAATTCAGATATAATTTTTTATCTCCAACAATATAAAATTCTTTTTTTGCACGGGTAGCAGCAACATTCAGTCAATGTCTGTGTTGATGCGGAATTTGATAAATATTTTTCAGTCACTCCAAAATGTTCTCTAAGCATATTCAGAATGTTTGAATCCATTGTGAGTACAGGCTTTATTTGAGAGCGATACTGCAAAAATAGTCAGCACCTTTAAGCTCCTCAACAAACTTTTGGTCGATTTGTTCCTTGGTAAGTGGAAGCTCATTTACGATATTCTGCACTGCACCATTATTGGAGCTTGCAACAACAATATTATTTTCCGTAATGATCTCTGGAAGTACGCCAATAGATGCGTTATCAAAATATATTGTCTCTTTTGTTCCCTTGATCGACCTGTCTCTTAGTTTGGCGACATCATAAGCCTGTTTTACAATTTTTTCTTATCCATTGCCATTCCCCTATCTTCCGTTCATCACCCAAGCAAACCCCTTAGCTGTCCGCAAAGCAGGCTCTTTAAAATGCCCGCCCTTGTTCCATTCAAGGGCGCATTCGATACCCTGCCCCGTCAGCAAATCATAACTCTCACGGATACAGTCGCCCACCTTTGACATGACCGCATTTTTCGTCCTTTCTTCTTTGTCACCAAGACTGAGATAAACAGCGTCGCATTTTATCTTATTCTCTTTCATATACCCCACAAAATCAGGAAACCACACCGACGGAGAAGCCGCCGCAACGCCTGAAAATTTCTCCGTTTGAAACGCCGCCCACAAGGCAAAAAGCCCTGCCAGAGAATATCCGCCAATGTAATAATTCTTGCTCTTGTTCGAGCAAAGCGTTAATATCTCCGCCAGAGTGTCTTCCGCTCCATTGCCGAAGCCCTCATTGCCAAATACCGCAGGGGCTTCCCATGGTGAAAGCTCCCTGTTCCAATCCTCGACCTTCACCGCAATAAGCTGAAAATCCACACTCGTGAGCTTTTTTATCTCTGCCACCTCGTTTTCTATCTCAGGCAGATCATGGTCGCCCACAGGCTGGATAAGAACAATATCAGCATTTTTGTCACCATAATAATGGTATGTCATTTTGCCGTCACCTCTGTAATGTATCTCACTTCAAGTACCCCTTTACAACGCCAACAAATTCCCCTATATCCGCAAAATAATTAGGATAAGCCTCACTTAGCCTTGCGAAAGAAGAAAACCTGACAAGCACATTGTCCGTCCTATCGTTGCTGCGATATTTCGTTTATTTACAGTATATCACATTATCCGCAATATTTCAACAGCCCTCAAAGTCAAGCCCTTTTAATCTGTAGATGAGCCAAAATGAAAATGAGATACTATTGATTTTAGTTAAGATAAATGCTATAATATTTCATAAATCTAACAGAGGAGAGGATAAAATGCCAATATTTTATATATCGGATATGCACATTGGACACCAAAACGTCCTGTGCCATGACAATAGACCTTTTACTGACATCAACCATATGCAGGCTGTCATGACGGCAAATTGGAACAGCACCGTTTCCGATAGCGACGAAGTTTATATCCTCGGTGACTTTGCATGGAAAAACGCTCAGGGGCTTGAAATGCTCTATCAGCTTAATGGCAAAAAGTATCTTATCCTCGGCAACCATGATAAGCCCACAGAGAAAATGAAAGCCTGCTTTCAGTGGGTAAAAGACTATGCAGTGATACAAGACGACGAAACGCAGGTGGTGCTTTCTCATTATCCTATCGCCCATTGGTATAATCAATATCGTGGCGCTGTTCACCTCTATGGTCATGTCCATAACACCAAGGACTATCAGGCGTTTTTGCAGTATGCACAAATATGCAAAAACCTTGCCATACCATTTGAAAGCTATAACGTGGGCTGTATGCTCTATTATATGGACTACACCCCCAGAACACTTGATGAAATAAGGAGGAGCGCAAAATGATACTTATAACAGGCGATATCCACGGAAGCCACGATATCCATAAGCTCAGCAACAAAGGCAACCCCGACTTCAAGGATATTTTCAACAGCATGGCAAAGGATGATTACGTTATAATTTGCGGAGATTTAGGACTTGTATGGAACAATGATAAGGAAGATATGTGGTGGAGAAGCTGGCTTAATGACAGACCTTTCACCACCCTCTTTGTTGACGGCAATCACGAGAATTTCGACCTCCTGAACGCTTATCCCGTAGAAAACTGGCATGGAGGAAAGATACACCGAATAGCCCCAAGCATTATCCACCTTATGCGAGGACAGCTTTTCGATATCGAGGGCAAAAGCTTTTTCACCATGGGCGGTGCAGAAAGCCATGACAGAGAGTTTCGCACCATAGGCATAAGCATATGGGAGCAGGAGCTTCCTAATAACAAAGAATACGCTGGGGCGCTTTCCACCCTTGAAAAGTGCGAATACAAAGCCGACTATGTTATAACTCACTGCGCCCCTACAGATATCGAATATGAGGTGGAACATGGAAAATGCACGTCCGCTTATAATTTCTACTATTCAGAAAACAGGCTCACAGAGTTTTTTCGTGACCTTGCAGAGAAAATGCAATATGAACGCTGGTTTTGCGGGCATTATCACTGCGACTATGTGAGCAAACTAAACCCGAAGTTTGAGATACTTTATGATAAAATAGTCACACTACCGTAATAGCCTGACCTATGAGCTTGTAAACAGCGCACCCCTTTGACTTCCCACCCCCACCATGCTATAATGATAAAAAAAGAGGTGACCCCACATGACCAATAAAGCATACTACCACCTGCCGGGGCTTTTCGAGTTTTATGACCTTTACTCCGCTTTCCTGCCCATATTCCGTAAGCATAGAGATTATTTCTATAACTGGTGCGAAATAGGCTCTGTCTATGGCGCACCTGCCGACTGCATATGGGGTGGCGGACGAGCAGGCTTCGGCGAACATTCTCCACGAGAAGTCCTCGACCTTATGAAAGAATATAACATCTCCTCACGGCTGACCTTCAGCAATTCCCTGCTAAGAGAAGAACACCTTTCAGACAAAAAGTGCAACGACCTTTGCAGACTGTTTTCCCAAAGCCCGCCTCCACAAAATGGCGTGATAATATGCTCCGACCTGCTTCTTTCATATCTGAAAGAGAATTATCCCCACCTCTATTTTGTGTCCTCTACCACAAAAGTCCTCACCGAGTTTTCTCAGCTTGTAAACGAGCTTGACCGTGACGATTTTTCCTATGTAGTCCCCGACTTTCGCCTGAACAAAGCCTTTGATAAGCTCTCCACACTCTCCTCTCAGCAGAAAAACAAAGTTGAGTTTCTTTGCAACGAGTGCTGTTATGTAGGCTGTGCAGACCGAAAAAACTGCTATGAAAACGTCAGCCGCAAAAATCTCGGTGAAAACTGTCCCGACCATGTTTGCAAAGCACCCAACGCCTCAGAGGGCTACCGCTTTTCAAAAGCCATGGAAAGCCCCGCCTTTATCGGCATAGAAGATATCCAAAACACCTATCTTCCCATGGGATTTTCAAACTTCAAAATAGAGGGCAGAAGCCTTGGAAGCGCCCTGATACTTGAATTTCTGCTCTACTATATGACAAAACCCGAACATCAGCTAAAGGTCAGAGAGCAAATTTATCTCGACAGTATGCTGGATCTGTTCTGACTATTCTTCACATTGCATATCTCCAATATCACAAGAAATATGTCACAAAGCTCATGTTACCCATGGCTTACTTGGAAACAAAAATCAAAATAAGTGTAAACAATGCCACTTTTTTGTTGAAACAGCCATTATAATATAGTATAATAACACAGTGCTTTGTCACAAAAAAGTTATAGGAGAATATACATGAAAAAAATTATCGACATATTTCTGCGTTCTTTGCTCACAGGCGTGGCGATAGCCATAGGCGGAACAGTCTATCTGTCCTGCCCTAACAAATATCTGGGAGCGTTTCTTTTCGGCATTGGACTGTTTGTGATACTGTTTTTCGGCTTTAATCTCTTCACAGGAAAAGTCGGCTACGCAGTGGAAAACAAACCCTCTTATCTCGGTGAGCTTGGCATAATATGGCTCGGCAATTTTGCAGGAGCCGTCATCTCCGCCCTGCTTATTACCCAAACACGCATATCCACCATAAGCGACAAAGCCACAGAGCTTTGCAATATAAAGCTTGGGGATAATATCACAAGCGTTTTTATCCTATCATTTTTCTGCGGAATACTTATGTTCGTTGCCGCAGACGGCTATAAAAATATCCAAAACCCTGTGGGACAGATACTTGCAATATTTCTCCCCGTTGTGGTCTTTATCCTCAGCGGCTTTGAACACTGCGTCGCTAATATGTATTTCTTTACCATGGCAGACTTGTGGAGCGTTAAAGCCTTTGGCTACATTATTATAATGTCCCTTGGCAACTCCATTGGCGGAATACTTATCCCCCTTCTGCGAAAGGGCTTTGTATCAAAAGCATGACGCCTATTTTTATAAGCTTATGTAACACATAAAAAAGATACCGCAGTTCAAAAAGAACTGCGGTAAAAAAATGACTTCTGCTCTCAGGAACACAGTAAAGGGGGTATTATGAAAAAACAAATAAAACAAAGGAGTCAATAGTAAACATAAGATAACAAATAAAACACAATTTAATCAACTTAGAAGGAGTGTGCAGAAGTCTTTGTTCGTTCCTGATGTATGTATTATATCACACTAAAAACCATTTGTGGTAACTTTTTTTGGACAGTTGCGACTTTTTTTCAAAAAAATCTGCACTCCGAAAATCCTAAAGTTTTCAGAGTGCAGAATTATCTTTTTCTGTAGAGGCGAACAGCGTTTGCCCCTTCCCACGTCTATTTGAATTGTCGCCTGTCTATCAAATAATATCCGCCCTGCGTTTACCTATCTGTGCAAACTCTTTGCGCCTTGTGATAAAGTAAGCCACTGTTACCGCAGTGCCTGTTATCACCCAGGAAACAGGGTAAACTATCATAAGCATAAGATAGCTTCTGTGAGCCGCATAAATCGTGTTCACCCACACAAGCCTGAACACGCAGGTGCCAAGCACAGTTATGACCGCAGGTGTCATAGAGTGACCCATTCCCCTAAGACAGCCGCCCGATATCTCGTAAACACCCGTAAGAAGCTCCAGCAGACAAACTGACCACATTCTTATCATTGCGTAGTGTATAACGTTCTCGTCCGTTGAGAATATCTGTATAAAAAGGTGTCTGCCAATAAGGAATATCATACTCAGCCCAAGACAGCTTGCAAGCCCGATAAAGGTGCAAAGCCTGTATATCTTTTTACAGCGTTCCTTATCCTGAGCCGCAAAATTCTGACTTGTAAAGGTGGTCGCAGTCTGAGCGAAAGCGTTTATCACAAAATATGCCATGAACTCAAAATTCTGTTCCGCTGTGCTTCCAGCGATACCGTCTGAACCGAAGCTGTTTATCGCTGCCTGTATCACAACGTTTGACAGTGAAAAAACCATGCTCTGCAAACCAGCCGGCAAGCCTATCTTTATGATACCGAGAAGATATTTCCAGCGTATCCTGAGCTTTCTGAAATCAAGTCTTAGCATCTCCTCCTCGTGGGTAAGAAAGTAAAGTATCATGCAGGCACTGAAAAAGTTTGATATAACAGTTGCCGTTGCAACGCCTGCCACACCCATTTTGAACACGGTCACGAATACAAGGTTCAGAATAACATTTATAACGCCTGCGGTGATAAGAGCGTAAAGAGGTCTGGTGCTGTCGCCCTTGCTCCTAAGCACTGCCGAACCAAAATCATATATCTCGATAAAAGGCATTGCAAAGAAGAATATCCTGAGATACAGCGTTGCAAGCTTTAAAACATCGTCAGGCACATTCATCATGCCAAGGAGTATCGGTGCAAGTATCTCGCCTACACCCAGTATGATAAATCCGCTTATGACCGCCAAAAGCACCACCGTATGTACAGCCTCGTTTGCCTTATCTTTTCTCCCCTGACCTATAAGCCTGGCCACCACAACGTTTGCACCGACAGAAAGCCCCAGAAAAAGGCTTACAATAAGGTTCACCAATGAAGAATTGCTTCCAACCGCCGCCATGGCTTTGTCACTGTCAAATCTGCCCACCACCGCAAGGTCAGCGGAGTTAAAAAGCTGCTGCAAAATACTTGACAATGCAAGGGGCAGTGCAAAAATAACGATCTTGCCCACAAGCGGACCGTTTAACATATCTATTTTCTTATTTTTCATACCAGATCTTCTCTCATCTTTCAACTAACTATTTCTCATACCTAATATTATATCACACCATCAAAGCTATTTCAATACTCGAATTTGCACATAAGCACACACAGAGATGTGTAAAAATCTAAACATTACGACCATTTGTACAATTTTTTGAACTCTTTGCCTGTTGACAAAGGCATGAAATGGTGTTATAATAATATTCCACGGGAGGTGAGCAGTATGGCGATAGACAAAAAAGGCACAAAGCAGATTGCCGACAACCGAAAGGCACGTCACGATTATTTCGTGCTTGAGCAGATTGAGTGTGGTATTGAGCTTGTGGGAACAGAGGTCAAGTCTATAAGGAATGGCGGCGTCAATCTGAAAGACAGTTGGTGTTCTATCGAGGACGGAGAGATGTGGGTCAAGGGTATGCACATATCCCCTTATGAACACGGCAATATTTTCAACCGTGATCCACGCCGGGAGAGAAAGCTGCTGCTCCACAAACGTGAGATACTGAGGCTGTTCGGAAAGGTACAGCAGGAGGGTCTTACGCTTATCCCGATGTCGCTATATTTCAAAGGCAGCAGAGTCAAACTTGCACTTGGGCTTTGCAAAGGTAAAAAGCTTTATGACAAGCGTGACGACATGGCAAAGAAAGCCGCACAGCGTGACATAGAGCGTGCCATGAAAGAGCGAAACTAACATGGGGGTGTAAAGGTTTCGACGGGGGTTTTGAAGCACGATAAGCGAGTAGAGGAGCGCACACTCTTTAAACGGCGTACGTTTTAAAATTAGACGACAACGATAATTTTGAATTAGCTGCTGCTTAAGTCAGCGCTCGTCTTGCCTTAGAGTACCACGGCTTTGGTAAAGGCGTCGATCAGTGGTGAACGTTACAAAGCGACGGCTGTAGCCTTGTAATGTATCACAGCCTACCAAACACACAGGCGTGTCTGTTTGCCTTTGTGCAAGGGAACGGGAGTTTTCCGCAATAACAGAATACACTCGTAGAAGTTCGTGGGGATAGGCTTTCGGACAGGAGTTCGATTCTCCTCACCTCCACCAGCAGGGGCATGCCCCTGCACCCAATTCCGCTTTACTTATGTAAGGCGGTTTTTTATTGCCGCTCATCAATTTTATCTAAAACCCAACCATTGTTTCGCCGTGGCGGGCATTTCCCGTCAAGGTTTTTTGTAAACACACAAAGTCGCCGCTGTGATATTTTGTGTGTCACTTTTACAAATTCAGGGGCGTGCCCCTGCACCCAATCCGCTTTACTTTATGTAAAGCGGTTTTTTATTGCCGCTCATCAATTTTATCTAAAACCCAACCATTGTTTCTCCGTGGCGGACATTTCAAGCCACGGCATTTTATTGCCTTACAACTATACAGAAAAAAAACGTGTAATGCCAATATCGGCAATACACGTTTTCATATCAATGCCCACGTTTAGCATAAGTCTTTTTGAATGAGCGGTAGAAAATAATGCCCACAAGGGTAGTGATGACTTCGGTGGTGGGGAAAGTCGCCCAGAAATAGTCAAGCCCTATGCGCGAATACAGCCAGCCCAGCGGCACAAAAAGCACCAAGGTCCGCAGTATGGTGAGTGCTGAGCTTCTCAGTGAATAGCCTATCGCCTGAAAGAAAACCGGAAAGATAAGCGAGGTAGTCATAGGCAGAAAGCTCAGACCGATAAAGCGGAATCCCACTGTTCCGATAGCGATGACCTTAGGGTCGTGTGAGAACACACTGAGCATTTGCGAAGGGATAAGCTCAAAACAAAGCGTTCCGAACGCCATAAGCGCCATGCCCATAAATACGGAGTTTTTCAAGGTCTTACTGCAACGCTCTGAGTTCCCTGCGGCGTAATTGTAGCTTACGATAGGAACGATGCAAGTCTGCATTGCGCCCAGTGGGATAAAGAAAAACGCCTGCCATTTGTAATAAAGCCCCAAAGCGGTAACGGCTTGATCGGAGAAAGTTTTCAATATCATGTTTAGTCCGAAAATATAGAACGTATAGGCGGACTGCATAAGGATATTTGGAAAACCTAGATGATATATCTTTTTCAAATAAGAAGGGTATTTCCAAAGCTTCGGGGTGTGGCGGAAGCCCTTTGGCATTACAATAGCCGCTGCGGCGGTCTGTCCGATAACAGTGGCGATAGCCGCACCTGAAATGCCAAGCTTTGGAACAAAGCCCACGCCCCATATGAGAATAGGGTCAAGGATTATGTTCACTATTGCACCCACTATCTGCGCTATCATAGGCGTGCGCATATTACCCTCGGCTTGGAGAACTTTTGTCCATACGCTTTCGCAGAAAAGACCGATACTGAAAGTGCAGACTATCCTGCCATAAGAGGTGACGAGCTTTATGACCTCGGGTGAGGTGGTGGACATTCGGGCGTAGGCTGGCATGATGAAAAAGCAGACAGCGGCAAAAATTATCCACATTGAAATGCCCAGAGCGGTGGCTGTGCCTGCACATTCATCTGACTTGTGTTTTCTGCCAATGCCCATGTAGTGAGCCATGAGTGTGTTGATGCCAACGCCTGTTCCCACGCCGAAAGCTATCATAAGAAGCTGGATAGGGTAGATAATAGAAAGGGCTGTCAGACCTGCTTCCGAGTATCTGCCGATAAAAAAGCTGTCAACGATATTGTAAAGGGCTTGGATAAGCTGTGCGAGCATTACGGGGGGAGCGAGTTTGAGCAGTATTTTGAAAGTGCTGCCTTTGCCGTAATCTAAGGTCTGCGTTTGGGTTTTACTCATTTAATTACTTCCTGTCTTTGATGTCAGAGACTATTATACTACTTTTTGTGTGGGATTGCAAGGGGAAGTTTAAGTGAGGAGTTAGGAGTTAGGAGTGAGGAATGATACAGCCGTACAAAGTAGAGTTGCCAACACCGAGCGAAGCGATTTTGCGACAGCACAAACAAAAAAAGAATGCATTACCATTCCCGATAATGCACTCTTATATTTTACCCTATTTTTCTTCCAGCCCGCTGAGCGAAAGCCTGCTCTCCATTTTCTGAACAGTCTTGCTCTCCTGCTTTGCGATCTTTGCTTCAAACCAGAAGGTCGAGCCTTTGCCCTCCTCCGATTGAACGCCGTATGCAAAGCCGTGGGCTTTGAGTATCTCCTGACAAATGGAAAGTCCAAGTCCTGTGCCTACCACGTCACGCTTTACCTTTGCGTCACGGTAGTATCTGTCAAATATCTTCGGCAGAAGCTCCTTGGAAATGCCCTTTCCGTTGTCTGTTACTTCAATACGAACCACATCAGCCTTGTTTATCTGCTTGATACGAATGACCTTGTTGTCACCTGTGTAGTTTATAGCGTTGTTTATAAAGTTGTAAATTACCTGATCAAGCTTTGCAATATCCGCCGTTATCACTCTGTCCTCGTCTGGGATATACTTGATATCATAACCGTTTTGCTCTATGAGTATCTGATATCGAGTCATGCAGTCATTGAGCTTGTCAACAATAGAGAAGTCCGTGAGTTTAAGCTCCGCATTGCCCGACTCCAGCTTTGAAAGCTCCAGCAGATTATTTACCAGACTTGAAAGCCTGTCAGCTTCGTCTATAATGACTTGGATATGCTCCTGCCTCTTCACAGGATTATCCCCCGACAAGTCCCTTATCATTTCCGCATAAGCCTTTACCATAGTGAGCGGTGTTCTCAGGTCGTGAGATATGTTCGCAATAAGGTCTTTCCTAAGCTCCGATACCTTTTGTATCTCGTCCTTGGCATTGTTAAGCACCGTGGAAAGCTCCTCTATCTCACAATAGCCATGACCATTGAACTCCACCGTATAATCCCCTTCACCGAATTTCTTCGCCGTGTTCGTAATGTCAACGATAGGCTTTGAAAGTCGCTTTGAGATATACATAGTTACAATAAAAGCAAGCTCAAAAAGTATGATAGTGATATAAATGAGCTGTTCTCTTATAATGCTTACAGTGGAATCTATCGGCTCTATTGAGCTTTCAATGAAAAGATACGCCTGCTTATCCGAATCATCAGTGTAGATAGACGTGCAGTAAAATATCTCCTTGCTCTTGAAATTCTCATTCTGAGCAATTTTCGTGATGTAGTTATCGTCCGACTGCTTTAGCTTAGATATCATCTTGAAAAGTCCGATGCCATAGCCCTTGTTTATGATCTTGTTAAGATGCGAATAAGCTCCCATGTTGTTTTCCATCACAATAGGATTGCCCATTTCGTCCGTTATAACAATGCAAAGGCTGTTGTCAAAAGCCAGCGAGCGGTTCGTTACCTCCTGCTGGTCAGTGCCATATGCTTGGATTATCTGATTTGCAGCGTCTGTGATATCTCTTATCTTCGCCGACTGATAATATCTTTCCAAGAAAAAATACTGAAAAAGCCAAATAAGAATAAGAATAAAAGCCGTGAAAAAGATAAAATACATCCACACATATGACCGCAGACTTCTTTTCGCCTTTATCTCCGCCGTCTTATTGCTGACTTTTTCCTTGACTTCTGCAAGCTTACTGGATCTTTTCAAACTTATATCCCATTCCTCTCAGAGTAACAATAAGATTGCGGTATTTTCCAAGGCTGTTTCTCAGCATTTTTATGTGAGTGTCCACAGTTCTGTCGTCACCGTAAAAATCAAAGCCCCATACCTCTTCAAGAAGTTTCTCTCTTGAAAGCGCAATGTTCATGTTCTTCACCAGATAGAAAAGCAGGTCATACTCTTTCGGAGTCATGGAAACCTTCTCCCCGTCTATCTTTACCTCACGGGCTGTAAAGTTTATCTCTAATCCCTCGTATCTTATAACGTCCTCAGTGCGCTGAGAAGCTGACGCACGGTTAAGCACCGCCCTTATCCTTGCCATAAGCTCCTTTGGCGAGAACGGTTTTACTACATAATCGTCAACGCCTATCTCAAAGCCGAAAAGCTTGTCATACTCCTCGCCCCTTGCGGAAAGCATTATAACAGGTATCTGCTTTATTTTTCTTATCTCCTTGCAAGCTGAATAGCCGTCAAGCTTCGGCATCATAACGTCCATTATGATGATATCGAAATCCTGATTTTTCACCATTTCCACAGCCTGCATACCGTCCTCAGCCTGAGCTACTTCATATCCCTCAAACTCGGCATACTCTTTGATTATCTCTCTTATTTTTATCTCATCGTCTACAACAAGAATTTTTGCCATAGTCATTCCCTCCTATTCAGGCAACACCGCACAAGAACCGCCTATTGGCTTTGCACGCAATCTGCTTGCATACAAATCTTGTGTGTTGCTACCTTAATTCATATTCTTTGCTTATATAATAACCTATTATTGTGTAAAATTTGTGACGGTTTATAGAATATTCTAAGCCATACCGCACCAATTCACAAGAAAACTACTGCCCGCCAACCAAAATGGTATGACGGGCAGTAGTTTATATAGGAATTTGTTATGGAAATGTCAGAAAATCAGCAATGTCCCATCATAATGAGAGCCATAAGACAAAAACCTGTTACGATACAACTCATTGCGCCCATGATGTTGTCAATTTTTTCTGCTGTAAGCTTTTTCATAGTGATTACCTCCTTGGGTCTAAAATAAACTATTCTGTTCTCAGTGCGATAACAGGGTCTTTCTTTGCCGCCACTCTTGACGGGAACAGACCTGCGATAAGCGTCAGGCAAACGCTTATTGCTATGAGTATAACCGCCGCACTGACAGGTATTGAAGCTCTTATCGGCACGTCTGTAAGATGTGCGATTATCATGTTTATCGGTATTGTGAGCAGATAGGAGATAATTATTCCCAATGCACCTGCCACAAATCCCACGATAACTGTTTCGGCATTGAACACTCTTGATATATCCCTCTTTGATGCACCGATACTTCTCAGTATTCCTATCTCCTTTGTTCTTTCCAAAACTGAGATGTAGGTTATAATGCCTATCATGATAGATGATACGACAAGTGAAATTGCAACAAATGCGATAAGAACATAGCTGATAGCGTTTATGATAGACGTGATAGAACTCATCATAAGACCAACATAATCAGTATATTCTATCTTGTCCTCTTCGCCAACACTGTCGTTGTAATCATCGATAATATCTATTATCTTTTCCTTTGAAGCAAAGTCCACAGGATAGATATTTATGCTGTCAGGGTCTTCAACAACTGAATAGCCAAGAGTTTTCATGTTGTTGTCATAGTTTGAAGTGGAATATTTTCCGCTGTTTGCAAGCTGATCCGCATTTGTGTCGGACTGTTCTTTGAGCATTTGCTTCATAAGCTCCATTTGCTCGTCAGAAAGTGAAGCTATATACTTCTTCTGAGTTTCGGTAAGCGATGACATATCACCGCCCTGAATTGCTGACATATCCATTGAACCCATGGCATTCATGCCCATATCTGCAAGCTCGCCTGTATTGGAAGCACCGCTCTGCTCCATAAGAGCCTTATACTGCTCCTCGGTCATTCCCTCAGGTATCTCCATAGAGCTGTCGCCTGCCACCAAACCAGCCTTCTTATCTGTGTCGGAGCTGTCTGCTGTTTCGTCAGCCTTGCTTTCTGTATCGGCTGTGCTGTCGGAAACGGTTTCTGAACTGCTGTCTGTATCTGCCACATTCTCGTCCGTTTTGAACTTAAGTCCTGTGAAAACATCTATGTCAGGGTTTGCTATCTGCTCTTTTACTATTTCGCTGTTATCTACTTCGTCGATAAGATATGTCATAAGGTCATGACGATAGCCTATCGCACCGCTTATGGAAGCAGAAGAAGCGTCCTCGTCAGGTCGCAGGATACCGACTACACTTATTTCTGTGCCGTTTGCAACAGCCTTTTTCATGTAGCTCTCATCGCCTGTCATATCTTCCCACACACCGTCTTTTTTCTTATAGAAATCAGGTGTAGGAACGACCTTGAATTTCAGGTCAAGAAGCTCATCATAGGTGTAAACGTGCTGTTCGCTGTCAACGGATATATCCTCTCCTGCCATGGCACGTCTTACTATGCCGTTAAGTGAGCTTGGGTCGAGAAGTCCGAGAGAATAAAGCACATAGTCGTTTATCTCGTTGTTCTTATCAACTACAAGCACAACTTCGTTATATTTTTCAGGCAAACGTCCTGCGATAACGTCATACTGCTTGTCGATAAGCTCCTCATTATCTATCATTTCGCTCCATACGTCAGTACCCATGCCCATCATGCCACCCATTGAGCCGCTCATGGACATTGCTTCCATCTGAGTTGAGGACATATATCCCATATCTTCAAGAAGCGTTGACGGATTGACCTGCATTACACCGCTGTCGCTCTCCGTAAAAACGTTAAGTGTAGTGGCGTATGTGTACTGAACGTCGCTTGTAAGGTCTTTCAGGTCGCTGTTATCGTCAAGATATTTCTTGAACTTCTCCAGATTGTTGACCTTTGTTTCTTCCATGAGAGTGTTTATCATCTCGCCCATGGCATTCTGAGAATAGACCTTGTCTTTATCGTGGTTTGCTGAATCCTCATGGTTTTTCGCCATGGTGTTCATTATCTCGCCTATACTTGCGGTGGTCTTTGTTATCTGAAGCGGATAGCTTGAAAGTGTATCAGACTGCACCTGATCTATATAAAGCTGAACGCCGTTTGAGATAGAAAGAATAAGTGCGATACCGATTATACCAATAGAGCCTGCAAAAGAGGTAAGAAGCGTTCTTGCCTTTTTTGTCATAAGATTGTTTCGGCTCAAAGACAGTGCAGTAAGGAAGCCCATGGAAGTTTTAAGCTTTTTGCGCTCTTTCTTCGCCGCCTTTTTGTCAGCCTTAGTAGGCTCTTTTTCAGGCTTTTTGATAGGCTCAACAACATTCTTGTCAAGAGGGTCGGAATCGTCTATGACCTTTCCGTCAAGAAGTTTGATTATTCTTGAAGAATATTTCATTGCAAGCTCAGGATTGTGAGTTACCATTATAATAAGCTTGTCCTTGGAAATGCTCTTCAAAAGCTCCATTATCTGCACGCTTGTTTCAGTATCAAGCGCACCTGTAGGCTCGTCTGCAAGCAGAATGTCAGGCTCATTCACAAGCGCTCTTGCAATGGCAACTCTCTGCATCTGACCACCTGACATCTGATTAGGCTTTTTGTGGAGCTGGTCGCCAAGACCCACCTGCTCGAGAGCCTTGACGGCTCGTTCACGTCTTTCTGACTTTGAAACACCTGAGAGGGTCAAAGCAAGCTCAACGTTTGAAAGCACTGTCTGGTGCGGTATAAGGTTATAGCTCTGGAACACAAAGCCTATGGAATGGTTTCTGTAGGAATCCCAGTCGCAATCCTTGAAATCCTTGGTAGATTTGCCGTTTATGTTAAGGTCACCGCTTGTATATCTGTCAAGGCCGCCGATAATGTTCAAAAGAGTGGTTTTACCACAGCCTGACGGGCCGAGGATAGAAACGAACTCATTCTCACGAAAATCAATGCTAACGCCTTTAAGGGCAGAAACGGTGGAATCACCAACGACATAATCTTTTTTTATGTCCTTTAAACTAAGCATATATTTTCTCCTATTTTTGTTATTGTAAAGATATTATAATAGGGTTTTATAAACTCAGTTTAAACATAACACAGTTTTGGGTGTAAAAATTGTCGGAGGGGGGATTTAAGTGAGGAGTGAGGAGTGAGGAGTGAGGAATGAGCAAAGCTGCCCCCAAGCACCGAGCAAAGCGAGAGATAAAGCGCACGCTCAAGCCCGGCGCTAGAGGGCTTGTGGGGTCTA
>OJAI01000409.1_pt1 | contig 31123 bp, 25 predicted proteins | sample 1588891 | NCBI WGS metagenome assembly OJAI01 (sample SAMN03283255) | human gut metagenome | biome: human-associated habitat; material: feces | host: Homo sapiens | place: USA | collected 2013 | reverse complement strand
TCTGAACAAGGCCCGTTGGTCCTGCTCCGACACCGCCCAGTACGGCGACTACACCAACACCTGCATCGACGAGCACGTCCGCGAGCGCATGCAGTACCACCTCAAGCGCATCCAGGACGGCTCCTTCGCCAAGGAGTTCATCGACGACCAGGACGCCGGCGCTCCGAAGTTCAAGGCGCTGCAGGAGGAGTACTCCAACGTGCGCATCGAGACCGTCGGCCCGAAGCTGCGTGCCATGTTCTCTTGGAACAAGGACGCCGTGAAGGACGCCGACGAGGCCAACTCCTTCACCGGCAAGATCGCCCGCGCCCAGGTGCAGTGATTTCTGAAGCTGTGAGGCCGTAAGGCCGTAGAGCTGTAAAGCCAGGCCTTACCGCATGACTCAGGTCGTTGTCTTCGTCGTTCATCGCCGAAGACGACGACCTTTCGTTTATCTGGTCCTATTAATGTGTTCGTAAGCAATGTGCTTACGAACACATTACGAATATCAAGGGTTGCTATCACGCCAAATTGCGTCACTGTGTGCGCCCTCGCACACAGTGACGCCTGTGTAAACCCTTTATTCTTCAACGGTTCTGCAGATTGCGTCACTGAGAGAGGTCGCGCACAGTGACGCAATCCGCACACAGTGACGGTCGATAACCATGGTTGTGTCGCACGATTCGCATGTTTCGTATGATCACGTGCGAGTTGCAGGATCCGACGCTGGTGGCATCAGCGCCGAGGCTCGTTCGCTGTCGTCTTCCGCGATGCCCGACTCATACGCGGCGCCCTTTGCGGCGTTCTCTGGCGCGGTACCTACGTTGCCGCTGACGGGCCGTCTCAGCACGATCATCTGCCAGCAGTGCCCGGAATTTCGGGTGTGGTCTATTCCGGCAGGTGGTGTCAAGGGCTTTCGCCACCCTTTGCGCGAATCGTCGCCGCCCCTGCGAGGTCAATATATCATCGGCAAAGACGACGATGACTGTATATCCCATCGCCCGCAAAGCCTGCCTCTTGCGTTCGTCCCACCGGTATTGTCGTTTGTCGCGGCGATGCGCGTCTCCATCGTATTCGATGATGACCCGTTGTTTGGGGTATGCGATATCGACTATCGCCTCGTGAGCCAACTCCGGAATGAGTATCTTCCAGTGTTTGACCGGCTGCGGCAATCCATGTCGCAACATCACGAGAGTGCAGCGGCATTCCATGGTGGAGTCAGTCACGGCATCGAGGAAAACGAGAGCATCAATGCATTTCCTTCTGCCCGGGAACGCGTCTGCTCCATCAAGGAACCGCGAGATATTGGCGACCGTCATGGAGCCTGATGACGCGCGCAGTATGGCATCCGCCAGAACGATTACCTCGATTTGCGTGAGATACGGCGCCAGCAGTGCCCATGTCATCAGCGGGTGCGTGTAGACGATGGTGATGTTGTCGTGAGTCCATGTGAGGTGGGCGATGCCCGTCAACGATGGCGGGCATTTCAGGTAGGACGTATCTTTCCGTCCGGATCTCTTGGTTGGCTCCCCAATGTACAGTACTTGGAACTTCACGGCTTCAAATCTTGAACATAGCGGTGTCTCTATGCCTGCCAGACGTAATGCGGTCATACCGGTATAGACCGGTGGCGAGGTGTTGATGGTTTTTCGTGAGTGTTCCATGCAATGCAGGAACGTCGTGGATTGCAGCTGGTGCAGTGAGCGCGCAAGATAGTTGTTCGCGACTGTTGCGCTGGAGTTGACAGGGGTGTGCTGATTCGTATTCATGGATTGAATGTAAGCATGATAATCTGCGGTGCGCCACCGGCCGCCTCAAATCTGTGGATAAGTGTATAACTCATCGGTTATCCACAGTGATGTAGCGAATGTGGATATGTAACTGGCGGAGATGCTGCGTGTGGTGCTGCTCTGCGGATGGAGGAACGCGTCACTGTGTGCGGAGTGCGTCACTCTGTGCGTCCTCACACACAGTGACGCCCATGTAAATCCCTTATTTTTCAACGGTTCTGCGAGTTGCGCCACTGAGAGAGGGCGCACACGGTGACGCACCCCGCACACAGTGACGGTATTGCGGGCTTCCGCCGTGCACGGGTACGGGTATCGGATCATGTGACTGATCCGATACCCGTACCCAACGCCTCAGAGCGCCTGCGGGCGCAGGACGAGATCGAAATCGAACTCCGCGTCGTCGAGGCGGTATTTCTCGTGCAGCTTGGGACCGCAGCTGTTGGACCCGATGCCGGACTGCATGTAATCCACGCACACCACCGTCGAATCCGCCGGCTTCAGCTCGCTGTTGTGAGCCTTGGCGGTCAGCTCCTCCTGGGTGTAAGGCAGCGCCTGGAAGTCGAAGGCATGGTCACCGGCACGGAGCACCAGCAGCTCGGCGTCATCGCTGGCGATGCTCGCCCAATCGCAGTCGTGATGGTTGCCGTTCTCCTGCGGCTTGATATACGGCTCGAACAGCGATTCGGGAGTGCCGGAGAACACGCCATGATAGCTGGACCGGCGCTTGTCGATGTAGCTTTCGTTCGGGCCGAGACCGCAATAGGCGATCTGCCGCATCGGCTTCGGCACGAACAGGCGCAGGCCGAAACGCGGCAGGAACGGGAAATCGGTGTCGCGCATCACATGCATGCGCAGCGCCACCGAACCGTCGGGCGCGATGGTCCAGTCGGCGTCGATGTCGGCGATGCGCTGCACAATCGGCGCCACCAGCGCCATCGTCGCATGGATCGTCACCTGGCCGTCGACCACCACCGAGCCGTCCTCGGACGTCGCCATGGCGCTCACGTCGCCGGCGTTGACGTTGCCGTCGTCGAGGAGCGCATCGTCTCCAAACGAGGCGACCGGCGCATCCTCATCGTCCGCACGCAGTTCAATCGACTCGGGCTTGGCGATGACGTCATCCTCATCGACCAGTACACCGACCTCGTACGCGCGCGCCTGAGCGCGGTCATACTGGGCGCGAATCCAATCGGCCTTGATGTACTGGTCGTTGTCGGTGGGAGCGCGCCACACGTTCAGCTCCATCGGCCTGTTAAGCAGCGACCGGTTCGCGAACGACATCGACGAGAACAGGCCGGTACGGCGGTCGAGCACATACCGGAACGTCGAGCCTTCCACGGTGATCGAGGCATCGGTCTGCATGACGGTCAGCGGGTCTGCCAGCACGACGTCGTCGTAGCCGGCATCCGCGGCATCGTTCGCTCCATCGTCGGCGCCTTCTACGCTATCGGTGCCGTCATCGGCAACGTCGTCGACATCGTCATCCGAGCCGATGCCATCGGCGATATCGGCCAGCGCGGCGACGACCGTCTGATTGCGTGGATCCGCGGTCGGCACGGCGACCTCGTCGAAGCCGAGCTCGAAGCCGATCGGCAGTGTCTCGGTGTCCGTCGCCTGATAGTACTTCACCAGCATTGTCACGTTCCCGGCCTCGGGTATGGCATCAAGGATCTCAGCCGGTATGTCGACGACCGCGTCACCATGCGGCGCGATCGATGGCATCGACGGCGTGTAATTGCCGGGATGCTCCTCCCGGAACGTCGCGCCCGCCGCAGGATCACTCTCCCACGCAGCCCATGCGGTCTCCGCGCCATCCACCAGCAGCTCGAACGTCATGAACACCGCGTCGGCGGCATCCAGGAAGTCCAGGTAATTGTGCAGCGTCACCGTGCCCGCGGCCGCGTCGAAACCGGTCACGCGCACCGGCCGATACACGTTCTTGAACTCCAGCAGCCCGGTATGCGGCGTGCGGTCCGGGTACACCAAGCCGTCCATGCAGAAATTGCCGAAATGCGGGTACTCGCCCGAATCGCCGCCGTACGCGTACTCGCGCTTGCCGGCCGCGTTCGTGCCACGGTCGATCGCATGGTCGCACCACTCCCAGATGAAGCCGCCGACCAGGCCGTCATAACGCTGGATGCGCGTGAAATAATCCTCCAGATCGCCCGGGCCGTTGCCCATCGCATGGCAGAATTCGCACAGCACGTACGGCTTGACGCCGTTGTCGCCGTCATCGCCGTTGCTGCCGTCGCGCAGCCCGTCCGGCGTGTGCGGCCCCTCCTCGGAGAAGTACTGGTCGATCTCCTCGACGGACGGGTACATGCGGCTGTGTACGTCAAGATAGCTGTAATCGCACTCCTGTCCCTCATCCACATACCGGGCGCTCTCATAGTGCGTCAGGCGGCTCGGATCGAAGGTCTGCGTCCACAGCAGCGCCGCCTCGAACGTACAGCCGTACGCACACTCGTTGCCCATCGACCAGAAGATGATGCTCGCATGGTTCTTGTCGCGCTCCACGTTGCGCTGCGCGCGGTCAACGGTCGGCGCGATCCACGCGGGGTTGTCGGCGATAGGCCGGTTCCAGCGCTTGTTGACAGCCGCGTCGCTCTCGTCCGGATGCACGCCGCGCATCGCGCCGTGGCTCTCGTTGTCAGCCTCGGCCACCACGTAGAAGCCGAGACGGTCGTACAGGTCGTAGAAGTGCGGCGCGTTCGGGTAATGGCTGGTGCGGATCGCGTTGACGTTGTGCTCCTTCATCAGCGTGAGGTCGCGCATGAGCTGCTCCTCGCTGATGACCGGGCCGGTCACCGGGTCGCTGTCGTGCCGGTTGACGCCGTGGAGCTTGATCGGCTTGCCGTTGACCTTGACCACATTGCCATCCACGCTGACCTCGCGGATGCCGACGAGCGCGGTGATGACCTCGTTCGCGGTGGTGTACACGATGGTGTACAGGTACGGCGTCTCGGCGGTCCACAGATGCGGGTCGTCGACTGCCAGGGATGCGTGCGCGGTCGGGGCGAACGCGCTGTCTCCGGTGAATCCGGTTCCGTTCGCGCCGCCGGCGAGCGTGCCGGTCACCGACGCGATGCGCAGTGCGGCCTGTGCGTCCGTGGAGTCATCGTCGATGGCGGCCACGTCGTCGATCGACTCGATGACGCCTTCTTCTTCGTCGTCCGCGGCGGTATCGTCGCTGCCAGTGCCGGTCGCGTCGTCGGCTTCGCTCGCGTCGGGCTGTGTCCGAACCGTCACGTCGTCCTCGTCCCCGGCCATCGGATCATCGATCGGCTCCGAGGCCGCCTCTGCCACCAGCTCGCCATCCTCATCGAACAGCTGCACCTTGACCGGCACATCCGCATCGTCGAAGAACGCGAAATCCACGTCGACCGTCGCGTGATCGACCGGCGACGCATCATATTCGTCATCGCTGATGCCGGCCTCAACCAGCGCGGAATCGACATTGCGCCAAATCGACGTATGCACGAACATGTCACGAATCGCATACTCGGGACGATCCAGCAGATACACGTCACGGAAGATGCCGCTCATGCGGAACTTGTCCTGATCCTCCTGATAGCTGCCGTCGCACCACTTCAGCACCAGCACGGCCAGCGTGTTCACGCCGTCCTCCAGCACGTCGGTCACATCGAACTCGCTGGTCGAATGCGACACCTGCGAATACCCGACGAACTCGCCGTTCACCCACACATAGAACGCCGAATCCACGCCCTCGAAATTCAGGTACGTGCAGGGCGCGTCAGGATCGGGCGTATGCATGAAATCGCACAGGTACACGCCGCACGGGTTGTCCTGCGGCACGAACGGCGGGTCGAACGGGAACGGATAGTCGAAATTCGTGTACTGGTGGCGGTCGAAACTATGGTTCTGCCACACGCTCGGCACCGGCGTCGTCGTGAAGCCGTCCGCCGCCAGCGCACCCGTGGCGGCAGTGCGCGGATCGGCGTTCTCCGGTGCGTCATCCCCGCCGAAATCCACGTCATAGAACACCGGGCGGCCGGCGGCGCGCAGTCGGGAGACCTCGGCGTCCAAGTCGTAGATGCTCGCATAATACTTGAAATCCCAGTCGCCGTTCAGCAGCATGAAACGGTCGGAATTCACGCGATTCTCGCCGACCGTGTCCATCGGCGTGGACGCGGGCACGTAATACGCGCGGTTCGGCTGCGTGCCGACATGTAGATGGCCGAGACTCTCGTAGTACCGGGGAATGAACATGATGGAGCCCTCCTTGGTTGTGCATGTGCCAGTGCGATGACACTGCACACCATTATCGGCGTCAGCATGGTCGAGAAGTAAGGCCTTTGCCTGGCTTCCGGCGATATTCGCGGGTCCTGGAAAGGTGGTCTCGCGCTAAACCAAGGAAAATGGCGGCTCGCAAGGTTTGTGGGGACTTCGTTGTGACTTGTGTTCGGCGTGTCGGATTATGGTGGGCTGGCTCTGTGCGCTCGTGAGCCGTTCCGGCTCTGTTCGCGCGTGCGGCGGCCATGGCTCCATCCGCGGGATGTGCGCGACTAAGGGCGGACGGTCTTGCGCGTCTGCGTGACCTGGTATGCGGTCAGCAGAATCGCAAGCCACACCACACCGGCGATGACGGCGACGCGATAGCTGGACGAGAAGCACATGAGCACCACGACGAATGCCAGGAATGCGAGCACTACATACGGCATCACGCGGGCGAACGGCAGCTTGAAATGGATGCGTCCCAGAGCCTCGTCTCCGGTGAGCCCGGCCAGCTCGCCGGGCCCGTCTCCGGCCGCCACACGGCGACGGAAATGAATCTCGGTGACCATGATCATCGACCAGTTGATAACGCCAGCAATCGTGGCGATCGACATCAGATAATTGAACGCGAAATCGGGCCACAGGAACACGACCACCACGGCCAGCGCGGTGATGGCCGCGGAAGCGAGCACCCCGACAACCGGTACGCCGTGGAAGTTGAGCTTGCCGAGGATTTCGGGCGCGTTGCCCTGCCTGGCCAGCGAGTACAACATGCGGGAGTTGGCGTACAGGCCGGAGTTGTACACGCTCATCACCGCGGTCAGACACACGAAGTTGAGGATGCCGGCGGCCGCGTGCACGCCCACCGAGTCGAAGATCTGCACGAACGGGCTGGTCGTGCCGTCGATCGTGTTCCACGGCACCACGGCCATGATCACGCCGAGCGCGCCGATGTAAAACACCAGGATGCGCCAGATGATGCCATTCGTCGCGCGGGGAATGGTTCTGCGTGGATCTTCGGTCTCGCCGGCCGTGATGCCGATGAGCTCGGTGCCACCGAAACTGAACATCACCACGACCAACGCCATCAACAGTCCGGTCCATTGGCCGTCGGCACTTTGCTGCAGCAGGCCGTGGGGGAGTACGCCGCCATCGAGCGCGAACCAGTTCGAGAAGCTCGCCTTGACGCCGGAATCCGTTTGCAGTCCGGCAATCAGTACCGCGAGCCCGCCGACGATCATCGCTATCACCGCGACGATCTTGATGATCGCGAACCAGAATTCGAACTCGCCGAACTTGCTCACCCCCAGCAGGTTCATCGCCGCAATCACGACGAGAAACACCGCGGCCGACACCCATTGCGGAATCGCGGGAAACCAGTAGTTGACGAACGAGCCGACCACGCTCAGCTCCACCATCGACACCAGAATGTAATTGAACCAGTAGTTCCAGCCGCTCACGAAGCCGGCGCGCTTCGACCAGTAGCGGGTCGCGTAGTAGCTGAACGCACCGGCCCTCGGGTCTTCGACCGACATCTCGCCCAGCGCCCGCACGATCATGAAGATAGCCAACCCGCCCACAAGATAGGCAAGCAGGATTGACGGGCCTGCCAACGCGATCGACTCGCTGGAGCCATAGAAGAGTCCGGTGCCGATCGCCCCTCCCAGCGCGATCAGCTGGACATGCCGGTTCTTCAACGATTTGCGCAACGCCGCCGGTGCCGGCGTGTTGCCGGTGCCGGGGCGGGAGGCCGTCGCCGTGCCGTCGTGCATGGTGTTCTTGCTCATCGGTTCCTCTCCATCGTTGCCGCACGCCGGAGACCGCTCGCGGCATTGGCCGTCTGCCCGTCGTTGACCCGCTCGCGCCCGTCTTCGACATTGCCGTCATCGCCGGTGGGGCCGGGCCGTGATGCCGTGATCGCCGCACCCGCCGCAACGCAGGCCGATATCGGCACGACCGCCATTCTATGCCATCCGCTGACGAGTCGACGTTACCGTGCGCCGTTTTGTCTCCCGCATCGGCTCATCGGGGTGCGTCATGCCGCGGTGGGCACCACGGTCACGGTCTGAGCCTTCCTCATCGTCGCGGCGTCGACTTTTCGTGGCTATCTGCGTTTCAAGGGGGTGATTTCGTGTTCGCCGAACATCTATCTGAGTTTCAGGGGGTTGCCAAAACATGATACCCGGAGTATTGAGCACCAATTGCCATTGGAATCATGCGGTCTTGAGGGTGTTTATACTCGGCTACCAACCCCTCGAAACGCAGATAGATGTTCCGGAAGAGCGCCATCAACCCCTTGAGATGCAGATAGCCCAATTTTGCCGCAACATGTCTGCGATTGAGCGTCTAGCATCACGTTTGCATAATCGTGATTTACTAAATCGCGATTATGCAAACGATCTGTGCCGGTGCGAAGAATATGTCATGCCCCGTCGATTCCTTGTGACCAGCATCTCCGATTCGTCTAGTGCCGCTGCGACACTCTGGCCATATGATTCCGGGTGGGCCGAGGCCGGAATCGTCTGTCTCACCGGGCGCCAGGCATGCCCATGGTGAAGATGATGTGGGCGACGGTTTCTGGTGGGGCGGCGAGATCGGTGGCGAGCCAGTACTGCAGCAGTCCGATGCTGCCGGATACGGCGAACCGCATGCGCATCTGCGCTTCGGCCGGGTCGCTGGAGGCGGGCTGCATCTGTTCGGCGACGGAACGGCGGCTGTAGATCAGGCCGAGCAGCTGTTGCTGGAAATCCAGGTCGGCGGTAGGGCTCATCAGCACCTGCAGATGGTTGCGGTTGTCGGCGATATAGCGGCAGATGTGCTCGATGACGTGCTCGACGCCGGCCGCGTCAGGCTGCATGAGCAGCTGGTCGAGCGCGGTCGTGACCCATGCCATCGTTTCGTCCTCGATGTCGTGTAGCAGCTCCTCGATGCTGTCGTAGTGCGCGTAGAACGTGGAGCGGTTGACGTCCGCCTGCTCGCACAGCGCCTTGATGGTGATGCTGCCGAGTGGCCGTTCGCGCATCAGGTCGATGAGCGCGTCCTGCATCGCCCTCCGCGTGTAACGGGTGCGGCGGCTTTCGGTCAGTTCCTTGGCCATGGCTGGTCCTTGCCTCGTATGGTCTCGCGCTGGCGGATTCCTGCCCGACATTCGGTAATCCGACTGTTGGTTGCGAAACCGACATAGTGTTGTTTTACTTGAGTATAACATCTGTTGCGTGTGCGGGGAGGTGCATGATGGCGTATATCGAGTTCGACCGCGTGGTCAAGGAATACCCGTCCGGGCGCACCACGATCCGCGCACTGGACGAGGCCAGTTTCACCGCCGACCGAGGCGAACTGACGGTGATCCTCGGGCAGTCGGGCGCGGGCAAGACCACGGCGCTGAACATCCTTGGCGGCATGGACACCGCCACCTCCGGGCGCGTGGTCGTCGGCGGCCGCGACATCACCGGACTGCGCAAACGCGACCTCATAGCCTACCGGCGGATGGACATCGGATTCGTCTTCCAGTTCTACAATCTCGTGCCGAATCTGACCGCATTGGAGAACGTCGAACTCGCGTCGCAGATCTGCCCCGACCATTTCGACCCGGCCGACACCCTGCACAAGGTCGGCCTGGGCGACCGGCTGAGCAATTTCCCGGCGCAACTGTCCGGCGGCGAACAGCAGCGCGTGTCCATTGCGCGCGCAATCGCCAAGAAGCCGAAGCTGCTGCTGTGCGACGAGCCGACCGGCGCGCTCGACTATGAGACCGGCAAGGAGGTCCTGCAACTGCTGCAGGACATCTGCCGTGACGAGAACATGACGGTGCTCATCATCACCCACAACTCCGCGCTCGCTCCGATGGCGCACAAGGTCGTCCGCTTCCGCTCCGGCAAGGTGGTGGGCGAGGATGTGAATCCCGCGCCGACACCGATCGCCGACATCGAATGGTAGGTGCTGTGATGGGACGGCATGCGCATAGGAACAAAGGTCGGAAGGCGGACGGTGATTCTGCCGGGTGGTCGCCCGCGTCCGATGTGCCCACCGAGGTGATTCCCGGAATCTACGACTTGGCGGCCGACACCGATACGGGCGGCAGGCCGTCTCGTGGGCGCTCGCTGTCGGGGGCGTTCGTCAAGGATACGATGCGCTCGTGGCTGCACGGGTGGAAACGGTTTCTGTCCATCGCCGTGATTTCGCTGCTTGGGGTGGCGGTGATGACCGGCATCTACGCCGGTTGTCGTGACACGTTCCGCGCCGCGAACCGGTTCTACGACGCGCAACGGTTGCACGATATCCAGGTGCTGTCGACCTACGGTCTGACCGATGATGACGTTGCGGCCCTGAAGCAGGTCCGTGGAGTCGATGTCGTGCAGCCGGAACGCAGCCAGAGCGTCGAAGCCGACGTCAAGGGCACCGACAAAACCGTCACCATCAACGAGATCGGCGTGAACGGCCTCGACCAGCCGTACCTACAGGACGGCCGCATTCCGAGCAAGGCTGGTGAGGTCGCGGTCACCAAAAAGTTCCTCGCCGACAGTGGCATGGCAGTCGGCGACTCGCTGACCGTCACCCCGGTCGACACCGGCACTGCGACATCGACCGTTTCGGATACGGACTCCGCCGACAGCGGCGCGAACGGCACGGAACCGACGGACGAGCAAGCCGATGCATCGCAATCGGCGCCGAGCTTCCCGACCGAACTGACCATCACCGGCACGGTGATAGACCCCAAGGACCTGAGCAATCCGGACGGATACAGCGGCGCCACGGCATTCCGCAACTCGCTCGCGTCCGACTACACGTTCTTCGCGCCGAGCGACGGCGTGACAGGAGACATCTACACCGCTATCAGCCTGACCGTGAGCGGCTCGACCGACGAGGACGCGTTCGGCGACGACTATGACACGCTGGTCCGCGATGTCGCCGACCGCATCGAAGCCACGGTGCAGACCAAGCGGCAGAACGAACGCCGGCAGACTCTCGTGGACGCCGCGCAGAAGAAGCTCGACCAGGCGAAGACCGACGCCTACCGGCAGCTCGACGACGCGCAGATGCAGATCACCGAGCAGACGGAGGAGCTGAAAACCCGGCGCGAGCAGGCGAAAACCATCAAGCAGAGCCTCGAAGACCAGCTCACACAGCTCGAAGACCAATCGGAGCAGCTGCAGGACGGCAAAGACCAGGTCAACGTGGGACTGCTCCAAGCCCGCCAGGGCCAATCGCAGCTGCAGCAGGGCATCGCCACCGCGAAGACGATGAACGACCTGGCCGCGCAGGGCGCGCGGGCCGCAGAGCAGGCCGCGGACGCGGCAGACCAGGCGGTCGCCGGCGCGCAAGGTCTGCCCGAGACGGTACTCGAACCATTGCGCAAGGCAGCGAAAACCGCGCGCGACCTCGCCACACAGGCACGGTCCAAAGCCGATGAATCCGCGGCACAGCTCACGCAACTGCAATCCCAGCTGAGCCAGGTCAACGCCACCATAGCCCAACTCGAAGCGCAATCGGCCACCTTGCAGCGGCAAACCGAGCAGCTGCGCGGCGGTCGCCAGCAGATCCGCGACGGACTCAAGCAGATAGCCGCCGGCGAAGAGCAGATGGACACCGGCGAACGGCAGCTCAAGGACGCGCAAGACCAGCTTGACGCCAAGCGCAAGGATGCCGACAGTCAGTTCGCCAAGCAGCAGCAACGCGTCGACGACATCGCCGCAGCCCGCTGGTACGTGCAGACGCGCTCGTCAATCGGCGGCTTCAGCTCGCTCAAATCCGACATTAGCTCAATCGAATCAATCGGCTACGCCTTCCCGGTCGTATTCCTGATTGTTGCGGTGCTGATGAGCCTGACCGCGATGACCCGCATGGTCGAGGAGGAACGCGGTCTGATTGGCACCTACACCGGGCTCGGTTACGGGAACGCGGCCATCGCGATGCGATACGTGCTGTTCGCCGCGCTCGCCTGCCTAATCGGCGGCGGACTGGGACTGATGGTCGGCTTCCTCGGCATTCCGTCGTTTCTGCTGCTGGTGATCGAGGGACTGTACACGGTGCCCGGCATACAGCTCGAATACGATTGGCTGTACGGGTCGGCAGGCATCGCACTGTTCGTCGTCGGCGTGGTCGTCGCAACGGTCGTCGCCTGCGCCGGGGCTCTGCGGCAAAGCCCGGCGCAACTCATGCAGCCGAAAGCGCCGAAGGCCGGCGCGCGCATCTTGCTCGAACGCATCCGCCCGCTGTGGCGGCGGCTCAGCTTCCTCAACAAGGTCACCGCGCGCAACATATTCCGCTTCAAAAGCCGCCTGTTGATGACCGTCGGCGGGGTAGCGGGCTGCACGGCGCTGATTGTGTGCGGCTTCGCCATCAACGACACCGTCGCCACGCTCGGACCCAAGCAGTACGAGGACATCTACCATTACGACCTGCTCGTCGTCAGCGGCGACGACAGCGTCGATGCGATGCGCGCTCGGCTCGACAAGGACGGGCGCGTGGAACGTTCGCTCGATCTGCGGCTCGACAGCGGCGAGATGGACGCGGGCGACGCAGGCGAGACGATTCAGCTCATGATCGTGCCGGATGATTCAGCAGGGGCGCTCGGAGACATGATTACGCTGCGGTCCGCGAGCGGCGGGCACGGCAAGCTGCAGCTTGGGGGCGATGGCATAATCGTCGCGCAATCCGCGGCGAACTCGCTCGGCGTCAAGGCCGGCGACACCGTCACGCTACGCGACGGCAGTATGCGTCACGGCGAAGTGAAGGTCTCCGCGGTGACGCGAAACCTCATCGGCTCGAACGTGTATGTCAGCGAAAGTCTGTACAAGAAAACATTCGGCGTGTCGGCGGCGGTGACGCACAACGCCGTGATCGCCACACTGAACGGAACCGCCGACCAGAACATCGCGTACGCGGATCGGCTCGCACGCGATCCGTCGGTCGTGAGCGCCACCAGCACCGACGATCTCGAGCGCAGCTTCTCGTTCGACCTGATGAGCGCCGTCGTGGCGCTCATCATCGCGCTCGCGGGCGGGCTGGCGCTCGTCGTGCTGTTCACGCTGGCGAACACGAACGTGTCTGAGCGCGTGCGGGAAATGGCCACGCTGAAGGTACTGGGCTTCTACGACCGCGAGGTACACCGGTATGTCAACAAGGAGATGCTGATACTGGCCGGCATGGGCATCGTCGTCGGTCTGCCGCTCGGGCGCGCGGTCGGCGGGCTGCTTACGGCGGCGCTCAACATGCCCGCGTTGTATTTCGAAGTGAGCGTGCACTGGTACAGCTATGTGATCGCCGCCGCGGCGACGATGGCGTTCGCGCTGCTCGTGCAGCTGCTCACCAATCCGGTGCTCGACCGCATCGATCCGGTCAGCTCGCTCAAGTCCGTGGAGTGAGCTGACCGCCACCGCCCTACTTGTGGTATGGCTCGCCGGCGTTGATTTTGTAGGCGCGGTACAGCTGCTCCAGTAGGATCACGCGCATCAGCTGATGCGGGAACGTCATCTTCGAGAAGCTGAGCCTGTAGTCGGCGCGGCGCAGGATCGCGTCGTCCAGGCCGATCGAGCCGCCGATGATGAGCTGTATGTGGCTTTCGCCGTGCAATCCGAGCTGGTTGATGTGCGCGGCGAGCCCTTCGGAGGAGAGCATCGTGCCGTCGATCGCCAGCGCGATCACATAGGCGTCGGGGCGGATGTGCTTGGCGATGCGCCCGCCTTCCTTGGCACGAATCTGCCGTTCCACGCCTTCGCTGGCATGTTCGGGGGTCTTCTCGTCGGCGACCTCGATGATGTCGAGCTTGCAGTAGCGGCCGAGCCGTTTGCTGTATTCGGCGATGGCGTCGCGCAGATACTGCTCTTTGACCTTGCCGACGCAAATGACGCTAATACGCATTATCCTGCTTTCTATCTGCCCGGAGGATTACGGAAGATACGCCGTCGTACTGCTCCGAGAGTCACGGCACGACGATACCGCGACTCTCAAAGTCCCTCGGTGGGGGATTGGCTGACGCTCCGCCAGTCAATCCCCCACCGAGGGCATTGGTTGATGTGTGCGGATACGGCCGTTCAAAGCCGAAGGCGTATTTCGTACGTCGAGCGCTGAGGAAAGGCCGTATACGCTCCATCAATCAATGACGCCGTAGAGGCGGTCGCCGGCGTCGCCAAGCCCCGGCACAATGTACGCCTTTTCGTTGAGTTTTTCATCGACGGCGCAGACGACGACCTTGAAGGCGATGGAGGGATCGATGTGGTCTTGGACGTATTGGATGCCTTCGGGGGCGGCGATGATGTTGATGGCGGTGACGTCTTTGGCACCGCGCTCGGCGAGGTAGTGGGTGGCGGTGACGAGGGTGCCGCCGGTGGCGAGCATGGGGTCGATGAGGAAGCACTGACGGCCGGTGAGGTCTTCGGGGAGACGGTTGGCGTAAGTGATCTGCTGGGTGGGGTGCTCTTCGTCGCGCTTCATGCCGAGGAAGCCGACTTCGGCGGTGGGGATCATTTTGGTCATGCCGTCGAGCATGCCGAGTCCGGCGCGAAGGACGGGAACGATGATGGGGGCGGGGCTGGCGATGTGCTTGCCGACCATGGGGGCGACGGGGGTTTCGATGGGCTTGTCGACGATGTCGAGGTTGCGGGTCGCCTCGTAGGCTTCGAGCATGACGAGTTCGGTGACGAGCTCGCGGAAAGTGGCGGATGAGGTGTTTTTGTCGCGCAGGACGGTGAGCTTGTGTTCCACCAGCGGGTGGTCGAGTACGTGAAGTTCCATGAGTACCAGCGTACCCGGTTATCTCACATTCTGGATGGACGCAGCGTGTTGCTTATGTGACGTAGTGGTCAGGATGTGCAGTGAGGTCGAACTGCAGGAGCCGAAGGCGGTTTCGACGGCGACGACATCACCAAGGCCGCGCCGAACCAGCGCATCCGCAAAGGCATGGCGTTCGTGCCGCAGGGGCAGCAGTCGTTCGGCACGATGACCGTCGACGAGAACCTGCATGTGGTCGCCGGCCGGTACGGGTCCGAGGCGAAAGCGCGGTACGACGAGGCCGTGACGATGTTCCCGGTGCTCAAGGAATTCGCCGTCGAACGGGCGGATCGCTGCTATGTGCTGGCCTCCGGGCGCTTCATCGCCACCGGCGAAGGCGGTCCTGCACAGGTTGAGGCCGCCAAAGAGGCCATGCGCGTATAATCGCGCTCTCAAAACTTGCAGATACAAGGCTTCTTCGAGCGTCAATCGTTATACCTGCGAGTTTTGAGAGCGCCTATTGCAGAGCCTTCATCAAAGAAGCCACATGACCCTTCGCCCGGACGTTGTAACGGGCGATTTCTATCGTGCCGGCTGCGCCTGTAACAGGCACGCTGATGACGAATGTCGAGCGGATCACGCCTATGTGCGTGCGCCCGTAGAGCTTCTTTTCGCCGTACGCGCCGTAAAGCCGATGCACGGTCAGGTCCGCGTCCGACAGCAGCGGGAACGACAGGTGGTCGCGCTCGCGGAAACGCTGCAGCTTGTCGATTGGGTCCTTGGAGACGCCCAGCACAGTGAAACCGAGTGCGGTGAGCCGGGCAATGTTGTCGCGGAAGTCGCATGCCTCGGTGGTGCAGCCCGGCGTCATCGCGGCCGGATAGAAGTACAGCACCACGCGCTTGCCCTGCGCCAGCAGCTGCGACAGTGTGACGGAGGTTTCACCGCCGTCCGGGTTGACCGCAGGCAGGGTGAAATCGGGAGCGGGCTGGCCGGGGGTGAGTCGCGTGGGAAGGGCGGGCTGGCTGGATTGGCCGGGCTGCGGTGATTGGTCGTTTGCGTGATTTTCTGTCATGATGCGTGCCCCTTATACCTCGATGCCCATGTGTGCCACCACTATCGCCGTCGTGGTGGACAGTCGCGCGACCGCGTATAGTCGAATCATGCAATGGCTGCACAGGATAGGCGAGGCGATTGATTCGCTGGTTGCATGGTGGCGGCGCTCGCTGACCGGGCGGGTGATTGACCGGTATGTGTCGCGGCGCGGGCCGCTGCTGGCGAACGGGCTGGCATATGGGCTACTGTTCGCGTTCTTCGCCGGCGTGTGGATCGTGGTCAGCGCGCTCGGACTGGTGGTGACCGGGAGCGAGGAGATGCAGAAGACGCTGCTCGCGATGCTGCGCACGGTGATTCCGAGCGTTTCAGATTCGCTGTTTTCCGCGTCGATGCTGAGCGGAATCTCGCATACGCTGACATGGACCGGTCTGGTGACGCTGGCGGTGTTCTGGTGGACGGTCACCGGTTGGATGAATTCCCTACGCAATGCAGTGACGACCATGTTCGACGATTGCACGCAGGAGCTGAATGTGGTCAAGGCGCGATTGCGCGATACGGTCGCTGCGATCATGGTGGCGGTACTGTTCATATTGTCGACCGCGGCGGGCGTCGTCTCTGGCGGCCTGATGAGACTGGTGTTGCGGGCGCTTGGCATCGCCGACGATTCGCTGCCGGGCGCGCTGTTGCTGGAATCGACTGGTTTCGCTACCGGCGTGTTGCTGAATTTCGCGTTGTTCATGCTGCTGCTGCGCGTGGTCGCGCACATACGCGCGGGCAAATTCACGCTGGTGGGGGCGGCGCTTGGGGCTCTGGCGGTCGCGGTGATGCAGCTGCTGGGCGCTCGTCTGTTGACGGGGGCGTCGCGCAACCCGATGCTGGCGCCGTTCGCAGCCATCATCGGCGTGCTCATCTGGTTCAACTTGGTGGCGCAGGTGATTATGATCTGCGCGGCGTTCATCGCCGAGTGCCGGCGGGGGGGCGGGGAGAGCCGGAGCTAGCTACAGCCGCTGTCAGCTGACAGGGTAACTGGCACCAAGCATTGCCGGATACGATATCGTATGAGACGGCTGCGAGCTTCATCGCAGGTCGCAAGGTGCATGTCTTTCATGAGATGTGCCGTAGAGCATATGACGAGAGGGGAGTTCCCATGGCGATTGATGTATATGGTGCAACATGGTGCGGCGACTGCCACCGTGCCAAGAACGCGCTCGACCGGTTCGGCGCCGCCTACACGTGGCACGACATCGAGCAGGAGGAGGGCGCGGCCGACCGTGCCGTTGAGATCAGCGGCCAAAAGCACATCCCAGTCGTGCTCTATGGCGACGGGTCGTTCCAGGTCGAGCCGTCCGTCGTGGACATCCAGAACAAGCTCAAGGAGCTTGGCCTGCTCGGGTGAGCGGTGAGTGGCTGCGGCGGTGGCGAGGTGCGGTATCGGCTGTCCGCCATTGAACACGATGCATCAATTCGCGCCTTATGGTCGGCGCTTTTGCAAAGTGAGGACAGCATCGTTGCTTGATTTGACCAGATTCTATTCGTAGGCGGAATTCGATTTTTGGTAGTTGAATGGTTCCGGGAGTGCTGGGACAGTGAATGATTCGACGACCTCAGGGATGCGGCTGTGGGAGGACCGGAAGATCCATCGTTCCAGCCCGGCCCCGGCTTGTCCGGTGGGTTGGTGCGGGAGCGTCCCGGGGAGTTCCTTGAGTTGCCATGACCGGTAGGGCTGGCCCCTGGGATCCGTGTCCTGCCGTTCGGTGAGATCCTCCGGGTTCTTGGGCACGGCGTATCTGACGCCGCGCATCGCCTCGGTCGCCGTCTTGTCGTTGCCGCGCCGGGCCTGGTTCCGCACCCGTTTCCTGACCTGGTCGGGCGCGTCGCTCATCCGGGAGACGATGTGGAACGAGTCCGGGACGCGCCCGGCGTTCGGCAGGCGCTCCTTCACGCTGGCGTCGATCCACTTGGCGCCGTCGCCGGTGACTGCCTTGATGGAGGCGCGCTGCTCGTCGGTCGGCTGTCGGAGGAACAGGCCGGGCACCTCCTTGCCGTATCCGTCGTGCGCCCAAGCGACCCGTCTGCGCTTGTGGTCGACGGCCACGGTGATGTACGTGTGCCCCCTTCCTGTGGCTGGTCTCGTCCACGCCTATCGCGGTGGGACCGTCGAACATGCACGGCATCGAGGATTCCTCCAACCGGGCGGCGACCCTGCGCGCGATATGGCCGGCGGTCCTCCACGCGATGCGTGGGAATCCGCCCACGGTCTTCTGGCTGGCGACCGCCGCCGGCCACGCGCACTCCGTCTCGAAATCCCCGGTGAACCGGCTGCCCGGCTCCGCCCACGGCACTTGGGCGACCACCACGCCATGCTCCGCGCACGCCACGCGCGGCGCCAGGCCCATGAGCTCGACCCCATAGCAGCCGAAGTCCTGGTGGCGCCATCGCCGTTCGCCGCCACCCCTCCCATATAACAGGCCCGTCCGCTATGAACCGCAAGATGATGTCCACAGCGGACGGGCCTGTTCGTTCATATGGTCGGCGGTCATGGACATGCCCCATGCCTACTCCGGCAACGAGGACGGAACCGGCGGTACCGCCACGACACGGCAACTCGACCGGTATAGGGACGGTCCATAACAAGTTCATACGGTTCATCGCACATTGAACATCAGTTGAACGACGAATGATATTTGATGCGCGCACCATGAACAGTGCCTGAATCAGCCATCGTCTCCGAAAAGCGGCGGATAGCCTTGTAAAGGCCATGATGCGTAGGCGCATTGCAACGGCACATTCGCATCGTCGTTGAAATAGGAGAGTGCTAGGGAGAGCCTGGTCATGCATATAGGAAAGATACGCAATATCATCAAACCAGCGGTGGCGTGCATAGCGCTTGCCGTGTTCGCCGCGCCGGGTACGGTAGTCTCCGCCGCGGCGCTTGAACGTGAAGGTGCCCCATTGGATGTGGTGGCCGATTGGAAATTCCAGCAGGCGCATTCCACCGGTTCCATCGACGGTGGTGACCTGGTCATCAAGGATATGTCGGGCAACGGCAACGATCTGCACATGCAGACCTACGGGAAAAATGATTACAAGCTCAGCGACTATGTCAACTGGTCGTCGAATTCGATGAACGGTGACGGTGGTGGAAGCCTGAAGCTCAACGGCGACAGCGATCTGGCGCATAAGAAGGATCATCCCGAGCAGCGAGATCCCAAGGGCGCGGATTTCATCACCGCGAGCGGCGCTCCCATCAACAAAGAGCAATTTGCCAACGGATACACCATGGAGTTCGTGTACTACCTTCCCGATGACTTCAACGCCGGTACCGATTCGTGGATGGGGCTTGCGGCCAGGCAATCCACAAACAGCAACATGGATGAACACGAGATGGGGTCGATGAGCCTGTCGATCTCCAATTGCAAGGAAACCCAGTTCAAGGCCGCCAACAAGGACAATGAGTCGACCATGAACACCGATGATCCCAACAACGGCGTCACCAGCTGGGGCGTCACCATGGATCACGGTGGCGTTTGGTATCACATCGCCGTCGTATCCGATGGCACGAACGTGGTGACATACACCAACGGTGCCAAAGCATTCCGCAATATCAACAAGAACGGCAATGGCCTGTATGCCGATCCGACCGATGGTCGCTTCCGCATCGGCTCGTCGTATTACAACGACACTTTCGACACCAGCCAATACAACAAGGACGACTTTGACAAGTTCCTGCGTGGCAACCTGCAGGAGGTGAGATTCTCCCGCGGTGCGCTGGCACAGGGCAACTGGATCGTGCCCAACCCGACCGAGTATCTCAAGGATTACGGTACCAACGATCGTTTCGTGCTGGACAACCCCAGCGTACATACGATGGCTTTCTTGCCGGACACGCAGAATGCCATCCGTTGGGTGCCCACGGTGATGGACCGAGCCATCGACCAGTTCGATTCGGAAGATTCCAGTCTTAATCTGACCAACATCGTGTCCCTCGGTGACGTGGTGGATAACTGGGACAGTGACGCGCAATGGCAGGCATCGTCCAAGGTGTTCGGGCGTATGCAGAAAGTGGGCGTCCCCTTCCTGGAGCAGCCGGGCAATCATGATTACAATGGAGGCAGGCATGGCTACGGAGTGCCCAGCTTGCGCAAGGCGGACAATTACCTGAAACACTTCGGACCCGACTCCGATTTCGGCAAGTATCAGAAAGAACACGGTTTTGCATACTCGCCCGATGGCCTGTCCTCATACCATCTGGTAGACAACGGCTCCTACAAGTATCTGGTGATGAACATCGACATGGGCGCGGTGGTCAGCAACTCGTCCTCGGCAAGCAATGACGATATGCGATGGTTCGAGCAGGTGCTCAAAGACCACCCGAACAACCCGACTGTGGTGGTGAGCCACGATATCTTCAAGTGCTCCGATTCACGTCCGAATGAAATCTCCCTCGATGACGATTCCGGATACAACGGTGAAGCCGGTGACGATGAAGGTGCCGGCTCGAAAATCTGGAACATCGTGAAACGGTACAACCAGGTATTCATGATGTACTCCGGTCACAATCACGGATCCGGACAAATGACCCTGACCAATGACGCCGGCAATCCGGTGCTGGGGCTGTTGTCCGACTATCAGTTCGCGTATAACGGCGGCAATGCGTTCTTCCAGTACGTCGGCATGGATGAAGCGAACAACAAGATCACCATGCGTACGTATTCGCCATACTCGGCACCGCTGCCCGCGGCCGAGCGTTCGTTCTTCGATGTCAACTCCCTGACCGGTGTCGGCAACACCTATGACGGATCGTTCGATTTCGCCAAACGATTCGCCGGTTACGAACATTCCTCCGGTTATGACACGCAGCAGTCGGTGATCTCCTTGGTGCGCGGCATCGGTGCGTTGAATGGTCAGACGCCGGCGAGCGAAGTACGGCAACTATATACTGCTCTGGCCGCATTGCCGGATAATGTGAAAGCGCAATTCGGTGATCCGTCGGATAGTGGCTCTCTGGCAGGCAGACTCGCCGCCGCATACAATGCCGCGTTCCCCAAGCCGGAACAGCCCGACACCAAGCCCGGTGCCGGCAATCAGACTGGAAGCCAAGGTGGGCATCAGGGTGGACAGTCCGGAAGCCAACAAGGGCAGAAGGGCGATGGCCATGGCAAGGGGCAGACGAATGCCGGCCCGGAGGCAATGGCCTCCACTGGTGCCGATGTGGCCCCGATCGTCGTTATCGCGATGATGACGATCTTGTTGGCCGGCGTGCTTGTGCTCGTGAAGCGTAAGCATCACCTTTCGCACTAACCGATTACCGGTGTGCAACCTGTCGACGAGCGAGCAGCCAATAGCTGGGCCTGATATAGAACCCGCGGTACTGGTTGCTCGCTCGTCGAATCAAGGAAAACCGAAGCACGCTTCGCGCCAATGCCGAAGACGCCGATGGCTTGCCGTGTCGCCACCTGCGCATTGGCGTCATGATTGTCGTGATCGTGGCCTACGTGATGTTCGGCCCGTTTCGCGGCGACATCGTTCTGGTCTTTGGCGCGTCGGCGATCTTCTACGTTTCCGGTACGTTCGCGTTTCCGGTACGTTCATCATGATGACGGTCATCCTTTCCCTGACCGGTCCCATCGAGCACGGTCAGGAAGAGCGGCAAGCCATCGAGGTCGGAACCGGCGGTGTGTCACCTGTCGGCCAGGAGCCTCCATCAACTAGTATCAACTAGTATCAACTAGTATCAGCTAGTATCCGATATGAAGCCGTGGCCTCATTGCCAATCGCCAAGGGAGGAAACCGTGCGCGCGCGACGTGACTTTGCATGGCCGAAACTGCTGACCGCGGACGGACGCGGCATCGCCTTCGGCGGCGACTACAATCCCGACCAATGGCCGGAGGACGTCTGGGACGACGACATCCGCCTGATGACCCAGGCCGGTGTCAACACCGTGGCCCTTGCCATCTTCAGCTGGGACCGCCTCCAACCCACCGAAGACCATTGGGATTTCGGCTGGCTCGATCGCATCATCGACAAGCTCGGCAAGGCTGGCATCGCGGTTGATTTGGCATCCGCGACGGCGACCGCACCCCTGTGGCTCTACGAAAACCATCCCGAAGTCCTTCCGCGAGACAAGTACGGTCATCCGGTCAACGCCGGTTCTCGCCAGTCCTGGAGCCCGACCAGCCCGGTGTTCAAGGAATACGCGCTAACCCTATGCCGCAAACTCGCCGAACGCTACGGCGCCAACCCATATGTGACGGCATGGCATATGGGAAACGAGTATGGGTGGAACAATCGCGACGACTACTCCGACAATGCGCTCGAAGCCTTCCGCGCATGGTGCCGCCGCAAGTACGGCACCATCGACGCACTTAACCAGGCGTGGGGCACCACGTTCTGGGGACAGGAGATGACCGGTTTCGGCGAAGTGCTCATCCCGCGGTTCATGGGTGCCGATTCCATGGTCAACCCCGGCCAGAAGCTTGATTTTGAACGGTTCGGCAATGACATGCTGCTCGACTTCTACAAAGCCGAACGTGACGCGATCGCCGAAATCTGCCCCGACAGACCCTTCACCACGAACTTCATGATCTCCACCGACCAGTGCTGTATGGACTACGCCGCGTGGGCGGAGGAAGTGGACTTCGTATCGAACGACCACTACTTCCACGAAGGCGAATCCCATCTCGACGAGCTGGCCTGCTCCGACGCGCTCGTGGATTCGCTGGCGCTCGGCAAACCGTGGTACGTCATGGAACATTCCACCTCAGCGGTGCAGTGGAAACCGCTGAACACCCGCAAATGTAAAGGGGAGACGGTGCGCGACTCCCTGGCCCACGTGGCCATGGGCGCAGACGCCATCAACTTCTTCCAGTGGCGCGCATCCGCGTTCGGCGCCGAAGCGTTCCATTCCGCCATGGTCCCGCACGCCGGCGAGGACACGAAACTGTTCCGTCAGGTGTGCGAATTGGGCGCGACGTTGCGGGCGCTCGCCGACGCCGGTGTTCAAGGCAGCGGATTGGCGGCATCGGACACGGCGATCCTCTTCAGCGCCGAATCGGAGTGGGCCACCCGATCCGAGACATTGCCGAGCATGAAACTCAGCCATTGGCATGATGTGCGTGACTGGTACCGTGCGTTCCTGAACGCTGGTGCACGCGCCGACATCGTGCCGCTCGCCTACGACTGGAGTTCCTATAAGACCATCGTGCTGCCGACCGTACTGATACTGAGCGATGCCGATACGCGGCGGTTGGCCGGTTTCGTACAGGCCGGAGGCCGTGTGGTGGTCGATTACGCGACCGGTCTGCTCGACGAGCGCTTCCACACGTGGCTCGGCGGGTATCCCGGTGCGGGCGATGGGCTGTTGCGCTCGATGCTGGGCGTTCGTGGTGAGGAATTCAACATTCTCGGTGCTGGGGCGGAAGGCGAGCCGAACGAGATTCGGCTGACGGGCACCGGGGATTCATCCACGATGGACGGTGCCGTGACCCGCCTGTGGCAGAACGACGTGACCGTCGCCGGACCGCATGTGCAGGTGCTTGCCACATATGCCGGCGAAGAAGCGGATGAGTGGGAGCTTGATGGCACGGCCGCGCTCACCCGCAACGCATACGGCGCGGGGGAGGCGTATTTCCTCGGCTGTGATCTGGGCGTGAGCGACCTGACGCGATTCGTGAGCGGCTGGCTTGCCGTGCAGCCGCAATCCTCCCGTCAACCGCAGGTCAACAGTCAGTCGCAATCCAGCCGTCAGCCGCAAGTCGTCGGCGCGACCCCTGATGTTCTGCACACCGTGCGTCAATCCGACGACGCCATATTCGACTTCTATCTGACACGTGGCAGATCGGATGTCGAACTGCGTGGCATCGCCGGGGAGCCGATCGTCCTGTTCCGGGCGGAACGGGGCAGTGACGGCGGTGCGTATACGGTGCATCGCAATGGCGTTCTCGTGGTGAAACGCCCGAACCCGTCGCTGTAGTCAATTGCGGCGAAACAGGGGAATGGGCGCGCGGACGGTTTTGGGAAACGGTCCGCGCCCCCCCTACAGAGATTCCGGTGGCGACTGGCTGTTTCCGGCTCTATTTCAACGTTTTTGGACTGCTGCTTAAGTGTCTGGCCGCTTAAGTCGCCGCTCCTTTGGCGTGCCGCGACGGGCCGAAACGGATAGTTGGTGTAGCAGGGCAGCCTGAGGTTGTGTCTTGCTGGTTTGGGAAAACGATGGGGAAGGAATTTGGCCGATACTCTGGTGCAGCGAGGAGTGGGCCGGGGAGGGTGTCCTCCCCGGTGTTGTTATGCGGCGTTGGCGAGGAAGATGTGCTTGTGGTGGTACTCGATGAACTCATGCGAAGGTTGGCTGATTGCCGGCAATGAGATCTCATGTCCATCGAAGTCATAGAGCCATCTGTCGTTGATGTCGGAGTGCCGCACCTTGTCATGGTTGACCATGATGCGGTAGTCGTCATCGATGGAGATGAGGCCTTGGTCGAAGGCCCGATCATGGAAGGCGTTGAGCAACAGCCCATTCGATGCGGCGGTTTTCTCGGTGGGCGTCGATGCCTTCCAAGGTTTGATGTGACTGGCGATCAGTAGTTTGGGAATCTGCATGCCGGTTATGCAGCATGTGCCGTGGTAGTTCTGCAATAGTGAATTGCGGAAATAGGATTGGTTGACCCGTTGAAGTATGGTTGCCGGTCGCTCCTCTCCGGTGGGTGCGTGTTCGGCGATGAACAGGGCTGTTGCTGTTTCGAGCGGCGAACAATGGATGGTACGCCAGAAAGTGTGCCCATGTATCCGTATGAGATTGCCACCCGTCTTTCGGATCTGGGCAGACTTGACTATTCCGCTCAGCCGGTGATGGAGTCCACCCGGGATGATCTCGATCCATTGGAGCGTGACCGCCTGCGCAAAATCATCGCTTCCTATCAATCCAGTGACCGGAATCTTTTGGAGCTTTCGGATGCGGACTTGGAGAAATCGCTGCGCCTTGTTGTGTCGGTCAATGGTGAGCTGACGCCGACTTTGGCAGGGTTGCTGCTTATCGGCAACGAAGAAGCGCTGCAGAGGCTTGTGCCGACGAATGAGGCGGCTTTTCAGGTTCTTGTGGGTACCGACATCAAGGTGAATCAGACCTACCGTGGCCCGTTGCTCAAAACCATAGAACAGATAGCCGAGTCGTTCAAGCCCTGGAATCCAGGCACGGAGCTGACCGTGGGTCTGTTTTCTTCGGTGGTTCCCGAATTTGACGAAAGGGCTTTCCGAGAGGCTTTGGTCAACGCATTCGGCCACAGGGACTATTCGCTTCTTGGCCGTGTGCGGGTATTGGTGGATGATGCCGGCTTAACCATTGCTAATCCCGGTGGATTCGTGGAAGGTATCAACGTCCATAACTTGCTTACTGCGGAGCCGCGTGGCCGCAATCCATGCCTGATGGATGCGTTGAAGAGAACCGGTCTCGCCGAACGTACGGGGCGCGGCATCGACCGTATATTCGAGGGTGCTTTGAACTATGGCCGTCCTCTGCCTGATTATTCGAGGTCCAACAGGCGTGGAGTGTCGGTGCTGTTGCCTCGTAGTGTGCCCGACAAGGCGTTTGTGGAACTGCTGGCCGAGGAACGTGAGCGCAGCGGCAAGTCCATGTCTCTCGATGGTCTGCTTATTTTGGACAAGCTCAAGAGTGAACGTCGTTGTGGCTTTGATGTGTTGTCGGGCTCTCTGGACATGAGTGACCAGCGTCTGCGCACCGTACTGGGGCAGCTGACGGAGGCGGGGCTTGTTGAAAGCGCTGGCGTTGGAGCTCGCCGCACGTATATGTTGGGTGCGAAAGTGTATCGGCGCAGCGGTAGGGCGATGGAATACGTTCGCCAATCAGACATCGATAGGGTGCGGTATCCCGAACTGATCATCGAGTTAATGCATGAACAGAAATCAGTGAGCAAAAACGATGTGATGGAATTGCTGCATCTTGAGGAGAATCAGGCGTACTACCAATTGCGAAAACTAGTCCTTGAAGGACGCGCTAAGAAGGTCGGCAGTGGACGCAACGTGCGGTATGCGGCAGTGCGTTGAATGAGATACGCAGATCATTCTTGAACGGTTTTCTCTGAATTCCGAGATTTATCTCTGAATTCAGAGAAAGAATATCGGAATTCAGAGAAAACTAGTGTGCGATGTGGCTATTCCGTTTCAGGAATTATGTACGATTCGAACGTGGCCTGTATCTGCGATGCCGTCAGCCGCTTTATCGGTATGCTCCCTATGCGGGGCTTGATGTGGTTCCCGTAGCTGTTCCCATAGCGCGTCCTTGTGCTGTCGGCGATGTTCCAGATAGTTCACGTCATGCTCCCTTGCGTGATGATTCACATGATTCGCGTCTTCATGGTAGCGTCTCCCGCCGGCGCATGAGTGACTGGTCACGCTGTTAGTGGAATCTCCCCGACGGATATCCCGCCTATGCGGGATATCCACGCCGGCGTACGGAGATTCGCATGTTCGGGCGTACGATGGACCCGGTTTTTTGCAGGATGCGGCCAACGCCTTGGATGGGCATGGGCCTGCAACCATCGTGAGCCGCCACGGGCGTTCGGCGATCACTGGGCGGCGGATCGAGAAGGATCGGGCGATCGGGGCCGCCCGCCATCCGAAACCATCGTCGGCGTCGCTTCAGCGGGGCATGCCGACGGTTCGCGTTTTCCGGCAAAGGGTCGGCCGGTGCTTTCCTCATTGAAGTTCGACGGGTCATGGTCCTGCCGTGAGGGTTGGACCGGTAATCGGGTGATGCCGAACGTCCCGACGGGACGGCGGCCGTGTCATCAAAGCGACCGCACGAACTCTCCGCCCGGAAGCGGACGGCGCTGATTTTGGAGGACCCATCGGCCGCGGCATTCCCGGGCCCGGAACATGCCATGGGGTTTGCGGACCCCGGGCGACGCCGCATGGCCTTCCCGTTCCCGCGCCACGGGCGGCGGCATGGTTCATGGCGCCGACGGTGGGTCCGTCCGCACGCGGAGCGCTTCCATGCCTCGCTGACGGATGGTGGCGATCCCCCCCCCCACGGAGAGGAGTATTGTTTCATTTGTAGATAACATTGTTACACAGTAGGAGAACATTGATATGCAATCTGAACGTTCGTTGATTCCCGCCCCCATGCCGGTCCGGAGACACGCACGGTCCGGGAACAGGGGGCTGGCTCTCACCGCCCTGTGTCTGGCGGTGCTGCTGGTCGTGATGGACAACACCATCGTCAACGTCGCGATTCCCACGATGAGCGACGCGTTGAACGCCTCGTCCACGGACCTGCAATGGGTGGTGGACGCCTACACGCTGTCCTTTGCGGCGCTGCTCCTGCCCGCCGGCAAACTTAGCGACCGATGGGGAAGAAGGCGGATGCTGCTCGTCGGATTGGCGGGATTCGCCGTGGTCTCCGCAGCTACGGCCTTCTCCTGGGCCCTGTGGCAGCTGGTGACGCTGCGCGTGGTGTTGGGGGTCTGCGCCGCGCTGATCTATCCGGCGACGCTGTCGTCAATCATCGTCATCTTCGAAGGCTCCAGGTACCGTAGCCTGGCCGTTGGCCTGTGGGCGGCGACATCAGGGGTCGGCATCGCCCTGGGCCCGATCATCGGCGGCGTCCTGCTGGAGCACTATGCGTGGAATTCCATTTTCTGGGTGTGCTCCGTCATCGGCGTGGTGGCGCTGGCCTGCATCGCGGTGGCGGTGCCCGAGGTACGGGCGTACCGTTCCGAGAGGTTCGATTTCCCCGGCACCGTGTTATCGGTGGCCGGCGTGGGCCTGCTGGTGTGGGCGATCATCGAACGCCCGACTTACGGCTGGCTCTCCTGGCAGGTCATAGGCGGCATCTGCGCGGCCCTGATCATACTTGCGGTGTTCGCGGCGGTCGAGGGGCATACGCACGCCCCGCTCATCGATGTCGGCCTGTTCCGAAGGGCCACGTTCACGAGCAGCACCTGCGCGATCTGCGTCGCGTTCTTCTGCCTGTTCGGCTTCATCTTCATCACCACCCAATGGTTCCAGGCATTGCGTGGATACACCGCATTGCAGACGGCGGTCGCGACGCTGCCCTTCGCGGTGGTCATGGCGGCGGTCGCCCCGCTCGCCACGCAATTGGCGAAACGTTTCGGATACCGGTCGGTCGTCTCGACGGGACTGCTGTTTCTGTCGGCGAGCATGTTCGTGGTCACGCGTGTCGACGCCCATTGCAGCTACTGGTTCGTGGTCGTACCCACCATGGCCCTGATGGCGGCCGGCATCGCCCTGATCCAAGGGCCCGCCACGGACGCCCTGATGAGCACCGTTCCGGAAAGCTCGACCGGCGCCGCATCGGCCGTCAACGACACGATCCGTGAGATCGGCGGCACGCTGGGCGTCGCCGTCATGGGGTCCGCGATCTCCTCCGTCTACCCCGACGAGCTCTCGGACTCGTTGTCCGGACTGCAGATCCCGTCTTCCATCGCGAAAGCCGCGGAGGATTCGGTGATGGCCGCGAAATCGATCCTTCCGCACCTGCCGGCAGGCATCCGACAGACCGTGGAGCAGTCCGTCTCGACCAGTTTCATGAGCGCCACGCATGCGGCATGCTGGATCGCCTGCGCCCTCGCATTGGCGTTCGCGCTGCTCTGCTGGATCACACTTCCCAAACACGATTCAGGTAATCTCCCCCAATAGAAAGGAACATCCATCATGAAAGACGACGGACGGATCCCACGGATCAAGGACACGGATATGACGGACCGTCTCCTGACGGCCGGCGCGATAGCGGAGGACACGCGCAACCCCATCGGTGACATCGCGGCATGCTTCCCCGGTCACGGCAGCCAGAGCGTCGGCATGTTCCACGGCTGCCTGTCCGGCTTCCCCGAAGCCCGGCAGGTGGATTGGCAACGGTGTGTTGGACGGTTTCTTAGAGGACGAGTCCTTGTTGTGTGAATTCGTTGGGGCTCCGGTATCCGAGGGTGGAGTGGAGTCTTTGGTTGTCGGACCACCACACATAGTCGTCGGGGTCGGAGCGTAGTTGTTCCAGGCTGGTGTAGTGGTTCCGGTATATGAGCCTCTTCTTCAGGAGCCTGTCGGTGGATTCGACCACGGCGTTGTCGTACGGGTCGCCCTTCCCTGACGGCGATCTTCCGATGCCGAACACGTCGAGCAGCCCGTCGATCCTCGCGTTGCCGAACCCGCCGCCCCGGTCCGTGCGGAACACCTCCACCCCGGTCAGGGGGAAGTCGAGCGTGGCGAACGCGGCCATGACCAGGCCGGCGGCGCGGCCCGTGTCGGCGCTGTGGCCGGCGATGCCCCTGTTCGCCAGGTCGATGAGCGGGCACGCGTACGCCCACTTGCCGCCGACGCGCACGTACGTCAGGCCACCGGCCAGGTGGGTGCGCGGCCCGTAGCCGTCGAACTCGCGGTCGAGGATGTTCGCGAGCCTGGCCTCGTTAACCCGCGTCTTGTGTGGTTTGAACGTTCTGCGCGCGTACGCGCCCGCCATGCCCCGCCGTTTCATGATGTTGACGATGCGCCTTCTGGAGGCGGTGACGCCCCTCCGCTCCAGCGCGGCCTTGATCTTCCCGGCGCCGCAGCGCTCATGGCCGTCGCGCCGGACCGCGTGCACGTCGCCGGCGATCGGGTCCACCCGCCCGGCTTCGGGATGTTCGATCATCCAGTAGCAGGCGGAGCGGGGAACGCCCGGTATCCTGCACTGCGCCGATATCGGACAGCGGGAGGCGTTGGCCCGTATCACTGCTACTTTCGCGCGAATACCGGCGCCGCCTGTTCTGAAACGTCCACCTCCATCTCCAACTGTCCGTTGCGCTTGCACAGCTCGACCGGCTCGTTCCGCTCAGGGGTGCGGTTGTCGGCGGCTTTCGCGGAGCCGCTGTCGCGGATGCCCTGGACCCAACGGTGCAGCGTGGAATGCGAGATGTCGCACTCGTCCCTGATCTCGCGCGCCGGCTTGCCGTTCTCGTAAAGCCGCACGATCCGCCGCTTGAACGCCTCCTCGTAGTGGCGGGGATGCCTCGGGCCGGCCATCGTCGGCCTCCAACCTCATGTCAATCGACCCCCATCGAACTGTCTAATACATTGCAGCCAATCCATGCGGGAGCTCCGCATTCTGAAGGACGCCCTGCGGCACCACCGGTAGCCGACGGGCATGCCTGACGTGCGTGCGGGACGATGCCACGGTGCCGCCGTCCCACACGCCGACGGCATCATATGCGCGATGCCCCGGCATGGCACGCGGCGGGAGGACGGCACGCCCGCGCCGGCCAGCGTTCCCCGACATGTCTTGGCTCGGTGGCAATCTCAATGCGGTGGGACTAGCCATCACACCCATCGAGGCGCGGTCCAAGAGCGTGGCTGGACCTTCGACCCCACCCATCATGGGACGGTGCAGGGACCTATGGGCCGGATGGCGTTTTTCATCCGTAACGGCGGGATGATGCGGAGAAGCATATGAGGACTATTCGGAAAATGACAAAAAGCCAGCGGACGCCCACCACCGAGATCAGGGGCCTCATACTCGACGCCTCGAAACGAATCATCGAAGAGGACGGCTATGATGCCTTCACCATCCGGCTTCTCTCGGAAAAGGCGGATGTGTCCCCCGCGAGCATCTACCGGCATATCGGCGACAAGCAGGCCGTCATCGACGCTCTCATCGACGACAGTTTCCAGACGTTACGGGAGAAGCTCCTGCGCGTCACCACCGAGGATCCCCTGCAAAGACTCTACGATGCGGGAGTCGTATACCGCGGGCACGCCAAGGCGTCGCCCGGCATCTACGCCCTGTTGTGGCGATGGCATGCGGGCGAGGCTTCGGAGGCATGCCTCGCCGCCATGACCGAGCTGGTGCGCTACGGGCAGGCCGCGGGAAAGATCCGGAGGGATGACCCGCACCTCATCGCATGGTCCATATGGTCCGCCGTGCACGGATTCGTCCAATTCGAGACACGACCCGAACATGATACGCCCGTCGACGATGACGATGCGGCCTATTCCTTTCTGCTCCGGCTGCTCATTCGAGGGGTCCGCACCCCTCAGACGGTCTCCGAGGGAACGGCGACCATCGCGGATACCAGCCGATCGTAGAATCGCCATTGGCCGCGCAACGCCACATCCCGTCTCACAGCGGCGAACGTTCCATCCGCCTTCAGGCTCACGGATACCTTACGGAAGTCCCCGTCCCGTCCAATGCGGACAACGCCTTCGAGGCGGCCTCCTTCGCGCAGAAGGCCGCCCTACGTTCCACCGAGGAGACCATACGCAATGATGCGAGCTCTTCGGAAGAGAACACGAATGTGTTTTGATGCTCCTATACATTGTCAAGTGTTTGGGTGTGTTGTTTTGGGTT
>OJAI01000398.1_pt1 | contig 31712 bp, 26 predicted proteins | sample 1588891 | NCBI WGS metagenome assembly OJAI01 (sample SAMN03283255) | human gut metagenome | biome: human-associated habitat; material: feces | host: Homo sapiens | place: USA | collected 2013 | reverse complement strand
CCACCAAGATTTCATTTTTAATATTTATTCATCCTTTATGTGCAAAGGACGAGCCTTAATTAATTGGCTCGAAACTAGTTTTGCGCCAAAAATGAATAAGATTGCTCATAATATTTGGGTTGTAACAATCAAAGATTCGGTAATGCAAGTATTACCATTTATCTTATTAGGCTCATTGTTCTGTGTTGGAACAGTTTTAGAATCATTTATTACTTTACCATTCTCCTTCTGGACACCATTTGGTTGGACAATGGGAATGATTTCAGTGTTAGTTGCGTTCTTGATTCCATTTAATTTCTGCGAAAAGAAACGTTTAAGAAAACAGCGTTTGATTGCTGGTGCAACAGGTTTGATTTTGTTCTTTATTTCAATCACTCCAGAAATCGTGGCTGAAGGTGAACCAGGATTTGGATCAAGTGCATTCGGTGCAGGTGGTATGTTCTGTGCCATGGTTACAGGTGTAATTGTTTGTATCGTATTTAATTTATTTGGAAAATTCTCTTTCTTCAAAGAAGATAGTGCTATTCCAGATTTTGTTCGTCAGTGGTTTGATGCATTGTTACCAATTGGTATTGTTATTTTTGGTGGATTCTTATTAGTGCAAGTTGCAGGTGTTAACTTATATGCAATCGTAACAAATTTCTTTATGCCTTTGCAGAGCATTTTGAATACTTGGTATGGATTTATTTTATCTGGTTTCATTTACTGCTTTATTTACTCTATGGGTATCTCTTCTTGGGTTCTTACTCCAGTTACAGAACCAGTAAAACTTTCAAGTATTGCAGCCAACTTAGCTATGGTAACAGCTGGTACAGCTTCTGTTGCATCAATGAATTTGTATACAGAAACTTTGATGTACACTTGCTACATGTGGATTGGTGGTATTGCATGTACATTCCCATTGGTAATCATGTTGGCATTCTCAAAATCAAAACAATTAAAATCTTTAGGTAGAGCTTGCTTAGGACCTGCTATCTTTAATATCAATGAACCAGTTGTATTTGGTTGTATCGCATGGAACCCTATTATGATGCTTCCAATGTGGATTATTGGTATCGTGATTCCTGCATTTACTTGGTTCGGATGTAAAGTTCTTCAGTTTGCACCAATTCCACGCATTCAGTTTGAATTATGGTATTGTCCATATCCAATTTCTACATGGATTGCATCTCAAGGATCTCTAACCGCAATTATTTGGGTAATCTTAACATTCTTATTAGCAGCTTTGATTTGGTTCCCATTCTTTAAAGCTTACGAAAAACAGTGTATTGAAGAAGAAGCAAATAACGGTTAATTATCAGGAGGATAGATTGGTATGAATGAAGAAGTAGTACAGTCTGCTATGGCCATTATCCTAAATGCAGGCGATGCACGTGTAGCGTGTAAAGAAGCATTGGATGCAATTGCGGCTTTCGACTATGAAACAGCAGAAGAAAAGTTAAAAGTATGTCATGAAAAGATCACTGTAGCTCATAAAGTACAGACTGATGCGATTCAAGATGAAACACGTGGTGAAAAAAGTGAATATTCACTCTTGTTTGCACATGCGCAAGATACATTAATGACAATTTACAGCGAAATTAACATTGCTAAACAATTGTTGAAAATTTTTAAAGCATACGAAACACGCATTGCTGCATTAGAAAAATAGGAACGTAAAGGATTTCAGGCAATGAAATCCTTTCTTTATAAATAGGAGGAAAAATAAAATGAGTAGAGTACCAACAGGATTTCCAAAAGATTTTTTGTGGGGTGGCGCTGTCGCCGCTAATCAGCTTGAAGGAGCTTATGATATTAATGGTAAAGGAATGTGCGTTGCAGATATCAATGAATTTAGAGATGATATAGAGATCACAAAAAAATATAATGATGAATTAGATTCAACATATGTTATGGAAGCAATGAATGCTGGACATGGGGATGGAAGAATATTCCCAAAAAGATGGGGAATCGATTTCTATCATACATATAAAGAAGATTTAAAACTTTTGGCAGGATTAGGTTTAAAAACATTTAGAACAAGTATAAACTGGGCAAGAATTTTCCCAAATGGGGATGATGAAACACCAAATGAAGCAGGATTGAAATTCTATGATGAATTAATTGATGAAATCATTAAGAATGGTATGGAACCGATGATTACAATTTCTCATTATGAGATGCCTTTGAATCTAACTTTGAAATATAAAGGATGGTATTCACGAGAATTGATCGAATTCTTTGAAAAATATTGTAGAACAGTTTTTGATCGATATGCAGGAAAAGTAAAATATTGGATCATTGTTAACCAAATTAATTTAATTGGACATGAATCTTTCAATCATTTAGGCGTTGCCGAAGATAAAGTGGATGATCTTCAAAGCGCAAAATATCAGGCGGTTCATAATGAAATGGTATCTTGTGCAAGAGCTACAAAATATGCCCATGAACATTATCCTGAAATGCAGATTGGTATGATGCTGTGTGGAGGCTATAGTTATGCAGCTACATGTAAACCAGAAGACCAGCTTGCTACATTAAAGCACAATCAGATGGAATTCTTCTATTCAGATGTATTACTTCGTGGATATTATCCAGGATATGCATTCCGTTTCTTTGAAGATAAGGGAATTCATGTAGAGTTTGGTAAACATGATGAAGAAGATTTGAAAAACACTTGTGATTTCTTCTCTTTCTCATATTATTACACACGTATAGTTACTAAAGAGAGCTATGAAAATGGTAATGAAGCTATTCGTAATAAAGAACTTCCAGCTAATGAGTGGGGTTGGACATTTGATCCAATTGGATTGCGTATTTCATTAAATACTTTCTGGGATCGTTATCAAAAACCAATTTACATCACAGAAAATGGTAGTGGATACTACGATAAATTGGAAGATGGAAAAGTACATGATCCTTATCGTGTAGAATTCTATCGCAATCATATTGAACAGATGAAAGAAGCAATTAAAGATGGTGTAGATCTTCGTGGATATTATGCCTGGGGTCCAATTGATATCGTATCTTGTTCATCCAGCGAAATGTCAAAACGTTATGGATTCATCTATGTGGATCTAGATGATTATGGAAAAGGTACAGGAAAACGTATCAAAAAAGACAGTTATGATTGGTATAAAAAAGTAATCGCGACTAATGGAGAAAATCTGGATTAATTAAAAAATATTTGGCGTGGGTTTCCACGCCAAACTTGATAATGTGTAAAGTTTTTAACATTTTGATTGAATAGAGAGGTTATGACTATGGATAGTTTACCAACAGGATTTCCTAAAGATTTTTTATGGGGTGGTGCTGTAGCTGCCAATCAATGTGAAGGTGCATGGGATGTAGATGGAAAAGGAGTTTCCATGGCTGACATTGAAGAACTTCCATTAGAGTATTCAAGAACGAAAGTTGTTGGATTCAAACACACAAAAGAGGAAATTATTTCTGCCAGCAAAGATACATCAAAGTATTACCCTAGAAGAAAAGGTATTGATTTTTATCATACATATAAAGAAGATCTTGCTTTAATGAAAGAAATGGGGTTTACGTGTTTTCGAACTTCATTTAACTGGGCAAGGATTTTTCCAAATGGAGATGATAAAGTTCCTAATGAAGCAGGTTTAAAATTCTATGATGATCTTATAGATGAGATGTTAAAAGATGGTATACAGCCTGTTATGACTATCTCTCATTATGAAATGCCAGTTCATTTGATCGTTGAATATGGTGGATGGTATTCCAAAAAGGTGCTGGAATGTTTTGTGAAATATTGTCGTGTCTTATTTGAAAGATATCATTCAAAAGTTAAATATTGGATCGTGTTTAACCAAATAAATTCTTTAGGTGGCTGGGGAGAATTTGCTTCTTTAGGAATGTTAGAGGATGGGTATGAAGATTGGACCAGTGCCTTATATCAAGGCACGCATCATCAATTTGTCGCAAGTGCTATGGCTAAGAAAATAGCACATGAAATTGATCCTGGTATGCAAATTGGTATGATGCTTGGAGATGATGCAACATACTATGCAACAAGCAATCCAAAGGATGTTTTTGCCAATACACAGTATATGCAAAGAACGGTTTATTTCTATAGTGATGTTTTAGTTCATGGAGAATATCCAGGATATATGCTTCGTTATTTTAAAGATAATAATATTCATGTAGAGATAAGTCAGGAAGAATTAGGTTTAATTCGTAATAACACAGTAGATTTCCTTTCTTTCTCTTATTATCACACAAAAGTTATCAGTGCAAAATTTGACAAGCCACAGGATAATCCGTATCTAGAACGTTCTATCTGGGGATGGGCAATTGATCCAATCGGATTTAGAAATTCTTTGAATCTTTATTGGGATCGTTATCATATGCCAATGTTTATTGCGGAAAATGGGTTAGGTGCTTTAGATACAATCGAAGATGGAAAAATTCATGATACATATCGCATCGAGTATTTAAAGGCTCATATTGAGCAGATGAAAGAAGCTATTAAAGATGGAGTTAAAGTATTTGGTTATGCATCATGGGGACCAATTGATATCATTTCTTGTTCACAAGGTGAAATGAGTAAACGATATGGATATATCTATGTTGATCAGGATGATAGAGGAAATGGTAGTGGGAAGAGAATTCGTAAAGATAGTTTTTATTGGTATCAAAATGTTATTAGAACAAACGGAGAAGAATTAGAATTTAAAGGAGAATAAAAATCATGAAACAAATGCCAACAGGATTTCCAAAAAATTTTTTATGGGGTGGCGCAATTGCAGCCAACCAGGCAGAAGGTGCTTATGATGAAGGGGGGAAAGGACTTTGTGTAGCGGATATCTTAAAAGTCCAGGATAAAGGAAGCTTAAAGAAAAAATCAAATAAAGAGGCGACAACAGAAAGTATTGAATTTGCTTTAAAAGACAAAGAAGGATACTATCCAAAACGTTATGGAATTGATTTTTATCATACATATAAAGAAGATTTGAAATTATTAGCTGGAACAGGGATGAATTCTTTTCGAACAAGTATAAACTGGGCAAGAATTTTCCCAAACGGTGATGATGAAACACCAAATGAAGAAGGTCTACAGTTTTATGATGATTTATTTGATGAAATGCATAAAAATGGAATGGAGCCTTTAGTTACTTTATCTCATTATGAAATGCCATTGAATATTGCCTTAAAATATAACGGATGGTATTCAAGGGAAACTATTGATATGTTTGTACGTTATGCCAAGACAGTATTTGAACGTTATAGAGATAAAGTGAAGTATTGGATCACGGTCAATCAAATTAATTTAATTCATCATGAATCTTTCAATCATCTAGGGATTCCAGCCGATAGAGTAGAGAATCTCTGGGAAGCAAAATTTCAAGGAATCCATAATGAATGTACAGCTTGTGCTTTGGCCACAAAAATTGGTCATGAAATCAACCCGGATTTTCAAATTGGTATGATGGTTTATGATGGATTGAGTGAACCTTTGACTTGCAAGCCAGAAGATGTGTTTGCGAATATGAAACGAAATCAAATGGAATATTTCTTTAGTGATTTATTGATTCGTGGAGAATATCCAGGTTATGCGATTCGTTTCTTTAATGAAAAAGGTTTTAATCTAGACATTCGACCAGATGATGAAAAAGTTTTAAAAGAAAATACAGCTGATTTCTTGGCAATTTCTTATTACTATACGATCTGCTCCAGTGCTGAAAGCATGAAATCTTATGGCGTTAATGAAGATGGAGCTTTGATGAATCCACATCTTGATGCAAGTGAATGGGGATGGGCAATTGATCCTTTAGGGTTAAGAACAGTCTTGAATTATTATTATGATCGTTATCAAAAACCAATTATCATTGCGGAAAATGGATTTGGAACTTTTGATAAAGTAGAAGAAGATGGCACTATCCACGATTCAAGAAGAATTATGTATCTTCGTGAACATGTCAAGGCATTAAAAGAAGCCATTAAAGATGGTGTCGAGGTAATAGGTTATTATCCATGGGGACCAATTGATATCGTATCTTGCTCATCCAGCGAAATGTCAAAACGTTATGGATTCATCTATGTGGATTTAGATGATTATGGAAAAGGTACTGGAAAACGAATTAAGAAAGACAGTTATGACTGGTATAAACGAGTTATTGAATCTAATGGAGAAAATTTAGAATGATGAAAAAAACTGTACAAACTGTTTTAGCTATAGCAACAGCCGTTTTATTAACAGGTTTAGGTGTTGCCTTGTTTGTACATGCCAATTTAGGTAGTGATACGATAACGGTTTTTGTGGATGGTTTGCATCGTACATTGAATGTTAGTTATGGTACGGCTTCCAGGATCTACAATGTCATTATGTTGATCATCGCTTTAATTGTATCTTTTAAAAATATTGGATGGGCAACGATCATATATGCATTGACGGTAGGCTTTGCAATGGATTTTTTTGAAGTACTGTTGACTCCATTAAATATTGAAAATATGAGTATCTTGATTCGACTTCTTGTTGCTTGTTTAGGACAGATTTGTTTTGGGTTGACATATGCCTTGTTGATAAAATATCGTAAAGGCATGAATCAAGTCGATGCGATAGCTTATGCAATCGTAAATAAGACAAACATTTCTTTTAAATGGATTCGAACAGGAGCTGATGTCGTATTATTGGTCATTGGCTGGTTATTAGGTGGTGTCATTGGAATTGGATCGGTTATTGCGATGAGCACCACAGGAATATTGATCGACTTTTTCTTAAAAATTTTAGGAATAGAAACAGATAAGACGAGTTAGACAAATTGAAGGAGAATATTACTATGATCAAGATGTTGGCATTTGATGTTGATGGTACGATTACGGCAGGTAATAATGAGATTACACCGAGATTAAGAGCTATTTTCGATCAGCTTGAGAAGAAAGGATTGAAGTTGGTTTTAGCAACAGGAAGACCGTATGAGGATCTATATCCTTTGAAAAAGAAGAATGATTTTTTTCCTGCAACAGTTTTGTTGAATGGGGCAATGGTTAGAGATGAAAAGGATAATAAGATTTTTGCCCATTATATGTCTAGTGATCTAGTAGAAGCTGTCTGCAAGATTCTTCAACAATTTGATGTTCCTTTTGTGTGTTTTACAAAGAATAAAAATGTCGTATATCAAAGTTCAAAGCAAACATATGGTCAAGTATTGGGCCTTTATTTGCCAGATTCAGAATTGGAAATGCATGGCTTGATCGATAGTCTAGTATCCGTTGAAGAAACAGATTTTAACTATGAGGAAACATTAAAGATTGAAGCTTTGTTTGAGGATATATCTTTGGTTGACCAGGCTCGAGAAGCATTGAAAGATGTAACGGGCATTGATGTAGTGAGTTCGATGAATTTTAATTTGGAGATCACACCAGATTACATCAATAAAGCAAATGCATTACAGGAGTATGTAAAATACGAAGATATAAATGAAGATGAAGTTATGGTTTTTGGCGATAGTGAGAACGATCGTTCTATGTTAGAAGCATTTAAACATTCTGTTTTGGTCAAAAATCCAAATAATGATTTTAAAGTAAATACAAAATATATTGCGCGCTCTTGTCAGGAAGACGGAGTAGCTGAATTTTTAGAAAACTATTTTGAATTGAGAGGTAAAAAAGCATGAAAGAAGTTCCAAAGGGATTCCCTAAGGATTTTTTATGGGGTGGAGCTGTAGCAGCCTGCCAGATTGAAGGAGCATATGATGTAGATGGAAGAGGTCTATCAACATCGGATATCCATGCGTATGATAAGAATATGGATCGTGCTCATATTGAAAAAGAAGGCGGAGGGACCTTAGCTGGAATCAAAGCAGCAGTTGAAGACAAAGAAAGTTATTTTCCAAAACGTTATGGAATTGATTTTTACCATACGTATAAGTCAGATTTGGCTTTGATGAAGGAAATGGGATTCAAAGCTTTTAGAACCAGTATTTCCTGGTCTAGAATTTATCCAAATGGAGATGAGGAAACTCCAAATGAAAAAGGATTGGAGTTCTATGATCATTTGATCGATGAAATCATTAAAGATGGTATGGAACCAGTTATTACAATGTCTCATTATGATATTCCTCTTCATTTAGTTACGGAATATGGTGGGTTTGCAAATCGAAAAATGATTGATTTCTTTGTTCGCTATGCCACAACATTGTTAGAACGTTTCAAAGGCAAAGTCAAATACTGGATCGTTTGTAATCAGGTGAACCTTGTTCCAACAGTTCAGTTTGGTTCTCTTGGTATTTATGATGACCAGGCAGAAAATATGGAAGAATTGATGTATCAAGCGGTACACAATCAGTTTGTTGCGGGAGCTAAAGTTGTAAAACTTGCCAGAGAAATAGATCCAGATGCAATCATGGGAACAATGGCTGCCGATGGTACGATGTATCCGGCTACATGTAATCCAGAAGATGTTGTATTAACGATGAAGAAAAATCGTATGCAGTATTATTTCACGGATGTACAGTTAAGAGGAGAATATCCTGTTTATGCACTGCGTTATTTTAAAGAAAATAATATCTCGATCCAGATGGAAGAAGGCGATGAAGAGCTTTTAAAAGAGAATCCAATGCAGTTTTTAGCAATTTCTTATTATTACACCAAAATTGTAGACAGTACTAAAAATACCATTAAAGCATTTGATGGATCACAAAATCCATATCTAAAACCAACACCATGGGAATGGCGTGCAGATCCATTAGGTTTATATAATTCTTTATCTCAATATTGGGATCGTTATCAAGTTCCATTAATGATTGCAGAGAATGGTTTGGGTGCTTTAGATAAAATTGAAGAAGATGGAAGTATCCATGATGAGTATCGTATTGAATATTTACGTGAACATATCAAACAATTAAAAGAATGCATTAAAGATGGTGTAGATGTTATCGGATATTTGAGCTGGGGACCAATTGATATCGTATCTAGCTCCAGTGCTGAAATGTCTAAACGATATGGATACATCTATGTTGATTTAGATGATTTTGGCAAGGGAAGTGGAAAACGTCTAAAAAAGGATTCTTTCTATTGGTACAAACATGTAATTGAAACAAATGGTGAAGATTTATAATATATAAAATGAGGAATTCAAACGAATTCCTCATTCTTTATCTTTAAATTTTATCTAAAAACTGTTAAAATAATTAAGCACATATGGCGCGTTCGGCAAGCGGTTAAGCCACAGCCCTCTCAAGGCTGTATCACGGGTTCGAGTCCCGTACGCGCTACCATCTGTCTATTAAGCCTTTATTTAAAGGCTTTTTATTTGCTTTTAACGCTTAATATGTAGATAGAACACAGGATATTATAGAATTAGAGAGTCAAGATTAATTAAGAATAATATTGCGTTGTCTATGATATATAAATTGAAGAATATTTTTTAATATGAATAACATGAGAATTTCCAGGATAGAGAATATGAGAATGGCAACGGGTAAATAAAATAATATTCCAACAAAATTATAAATCATTTGAATAATGGGAATGGATGAAGGAAAACCCACAAAAAGATAATCAGAATGAAGAAAATAATTCACTCCCATCGCAATTGTTGTTAAGAATGCTAATAAAGGGATATTAAATTTTAAATCTTGAAAACTTAAAGATTTAAGTTGTCTTAACTGCATGACTCCCATAAACGTAATTGTTCCATGAGAGATGAAGAAATAAATGACACGATAAGAGAATGTTTGATTGATTGAGGCAACGGTTGCCGGATAACATAAGGCAATCAATGCGCCAAGCATATTATTGACTGCGATAAAATGTCGCAGTTTTTCATTATCCAGCCAGAATGCTAAGAAGGATGTCCAGATACAGATAGAACACAAATGCAAAGGAAGAATCTCCGTAAAGATAGGGTATGGGCATTTGAAAATGTTCCAGATGTAATAGATGAATTCACCAAAGATTAAACTGGCAGATACGATCTTTTCAATTTTTTTGGTTTTTTCTTCAGGATAATCTTTAGATACTTTAAGCCCTAGATAGAGGCAGCAAATAATCAAGATGATAAATAATAGATGGGTTGTTGAGAACATCATAAATGGATGCTTAGCCGGATCGTCAATTGTATAATATCCAAAAAAGTCCATAATCTTCTCCTTTCAACAATTGTATTTTATCACATTCAAATTGAAAGATTGTTTGATTTTTGTAAAGTATGATTGTGTTATTTCGTCAAATTGATATGAATAGTGGTAGAATATTATAAGCAATCGATAAGAGGTGAGGCCATGCGACTTTTACATAGGAATGAACTTGATTTTATTGGTTTGGATATTCGTACGATTAATTTATCAAAACGATACTTTGAGAGTGGAGCCATTCAATTGTTGCATATTGAAGAAGTGGAAGATCCGTATGGTGTATATCATGATGTATCAGCTGTATTAGAAGTTCATGGGCATTTGAATGAATGTTCTTTTCGCATCAATGATTATATGGAGATTGAAAATGAACAATGTGATTGTCCTTGGGGAAGTTATGGCATCTGTGCTCATATAGGGGCTGTAATCCATATGATTTCATTAATGACATTTGATGCATTCCCTTACCATTATCAGAAAACGACTAGTACGCTTCAAAAATATTTGTTAGATAAAGAAGAAAAAAGAAAAGAAGCAGAACTTCTTAGACAAAAGATGATCATGAAAAGAAGAAAGAATGAATCTAGGAAAATGATCGATCAATTTCAAAGAAGTTATCAGGAACGATTAAACTTTATAGTAAAAAAAGAATCTTATCATTTGATTCCTAATTTTATCTTTGATGAAGACAGGCTTCTGATTGGTTTTCAAATTGCACGGGATAAACCATATATTATAAAAAATCTATATACATTTATCGATAATTTAGACAATCATGAAACAGTGCGATATGGGAAGTTTCTTGAAGTCTATCATGATATCAATAGTTTTGATGAATTATCTAAAAAATGGATCGAATTGATTAAAACTGAGCATAGACCTCAAACTAGTCTTTACTATACACGAATGTATGAAGGGTATTATGATTCTAATCGATATTTAAAGATTGATAATGAAAACGTCCATAAATTCTTTGATCTTTTTAAAGATGAAAAAGAGATCGATCTAACCTTTTTAGAAGAAGAATTTACTTATCCAATAAAGATATCAGAGAATGAGTATAGTTATATCATATCTAAACAAGATAGTCTTGATCTAATTGAAGGGAAAGACGCCTATTATTTGATATCGTATGATCAAATCGTTCGATACCTTGTTGAAAATTACAGCAACTTAAAAGAATTTATTTCGGCGATTTCTTTAGAACCATTATATGTTGATAAAGATGATTTTACATCTTTTGAACATTATGTCTTAAGCCCAAATAAAAAGTATTTGGATATAAAAGATGAAAGGGAGAAAAAGCTTGTTTCTGTATTTATTCCTAAATCATTTAAAGTATATGGTGATTTGTTTGATGATGATACTGTTGTGTTTCATGCAGTAGGAATAGATGAAAATCAGGAAGTAGAAATCATTAAAAATGATCATTTTCAACCTAGCCTTCAAAGTGATTTGATCAAAACGATTTTGGAAAATGAAGCAGATTATATTGAAGAGCACAAAGCATATTTTAATTTAGATAGACCAGAAACTTTTGAGCTAATCGAAGAAGGTACAAAGATTTTGTCACAGTATTGTGAAGTGTTTGTGTCTGAAGAATTAAAGAAATTAGGAAAAAGTACAAAATATAATTTGCACGTTGGTGTAAGTTTTGAAAATAATTTATTGGAAGTAAATCTTGAAAGTGAAGATTTTGATGTCAATGAAGTAGATGCCATCTTAAAGGCATATCATAAAAAGAAAAAGTATTTTCGTTTGAAAAGTGGATTGATGATTCATCTTGAAAGCAATGAACTGGATGAATTAGATAGTTTTATGCAGGAATATGATCTGAAATCCAAAGACTTTCATGATGGAAAACTGGTCATGGATAATTATCGAGCTTTAAGTTTAGATAAACGATTAGATCAAATGAATTTTATCAAAATTACTAAAGATGATTCTTTGAGTCAATACATCAAAGGATTTGAAAATATGTCCAATCAAGTTGAAATTGATGATCAATATAATGATGTGTTAAGACCTTATCAAAAGGTGGGAACAAGATGGTTGTTGACTTTATACAGTTATAATCTGAATGGCATCTTAGCGGATGAGATGGGCTTAGGCAAAACATTACAGGTCATTGCCATGCTGGATTCTATACGAGATAAAAATAAGACAAGTTTAGTGATTTGTCCTGCTTCTTTGATTTATAACTGGGAAGATGAGATTGCCAAATTCTCAAAAACGCTGAACTGTATCAGCATCACAGGAGCAAAAGCAAAAAGAACATTAGGAATTCAAAATTATCGAGATTATGATCTTTTGATTACATCGTATGATTATTTAAGAAGGGATGTAGATTTATATCAGGATCATGAATTTGAATGTATTATCTTAGATGAAGCTCAGAATATTAAAAATCAAAAGACAAAGAATGCCCAGTTTGTGAAAAGGTTAAAGGCAAATCATAGAATTGCCTTAAGTGGAACACCTATTGAGAACTCTTTGGCTGAATTATGGTCAATTTTTGATTTTTTGATGCCCGGTTATTTATATTCATATCATTATTTTAAGCAGGAATATGAAATTCCTATTACGCTTGATGAAGATGAAAAAACAACAAAGAGACTTAGAAATTTGGTAAATCCTTTTATTCTAAGAAGAACGAAAAAAGAAGTATTAAAAGAATTGCCAGATAAAGTTGATCACAAGTATATGTTAGAATTTAGTGTTTCAGAAAAGAAGTTATATCTAGCTAATCTTGCGATGGTCAACAAAGAAATGCAGGCAAAGATGAAAGAGGTACATTTTGATCATATTGCCATTTTGGCGATGTTGACAAAGCTAAGACAAATTTGCTGCGATGCACGATTAGTCTATGATAATATCAAAGAACCTTCTACTAAGATCAATGCAACGATCAGTTTGATCAAAACATTGACAGAAAACAACAAAAAGATCTTATTATTTTCAGCATTTACTTCATTATTAGATTTAGTCAGCAATCAACTGGATAAGGAGCAGATTTCTTATTATATGTTGACGGGCAGCACAAATAAGGAAGAAAGAAGAAAACTTGTAAACAATTTTAATGAAGATGATACAAGAGTATTTTTGATTTCATTAAAAGCAGGTGGCACTGGTCTTAATTTAACGAGTGCGGAAGCAGTGATCCATATCGATCCATGGTGGAATCTTTCTGCTCAAAATCAGGCAACAGATCGAGCACATCGTATCGGTCAAAATGCGAATGTACAGGTATATCGGATGATCATGAAAGATTCGATCGAAGAAAAGATATTGAAGATGCAGGAAAGAAAGGCAAACCTTGCCGATAGTTTTGTGGAAGGCAATGATGGCTCTTTATCTAAAATGTCAAAAGAAGAAATATTAGATTTATTCAAACGATAAAAAAAGAAGACTGTTTAGTCTTCAAATGGGCGTATGCGATAAGTGACGTTTAAATCACTGCAAATTTTTTGGCATTGTTCTTCTTCCTGTGGGGTAATTGTTGTCGCAACTGTGGTCATGACTACATTAGGAATGTGTTTTGTACATTTTTCAGCAAAATCAAGCATTGAATCAAATGCTTTTTCACCAAACTTACTACGAACGATCTTATGATATTCCTTGGCATCTGGGGTATTTAAACTGATTGAAATTGTATCAATAAGTCCTTCAAATTCAGGTGTAATATCACGATCATGAATAAGATTGCCTAATCCGTTTGTATTGATTCGAATTGGATTTGGGTAATGCGCTTTTAAGTATTTAGCTACCGGAAGCAATACATCAAGCGCTTCGGTTGGCTCGCCAAAACCGCAGAATACGATTTCTTTATATTGAGAGAGATCGTATTTTTTAAATTCATCGATAACTTCTTCGACTGTTGGTTCTTTCTTTAACCATAAAGTTCCTGAATCATCCATATGATCACGTGTCTGTCTTAAACAGAAAGTGCAGGCACAAGGACAATGGTTGGTCAGATTTACATAAAGATTGTTATAAACTTTGTAGAGAATTGTCATGTTATCTTACCTCTTTTCTTTTTATACTTTTAGTGTTTGCAGCAGCTCTTCAAAACACACGCCATCCGTTACGGGTATATCCATTTCAATGGATTTCAAGATACATTTCTTGATAAAGTTAGATGCTTTCTTGACCGATTTGTCAAATGGTACTTGATTGACGGCATCTGCAGCTATGATAGACGAGAATACATCTCCGGTTCCTGAGCGTTGTGTTCCAACACGATGACAGCGTAAGATTTTAGGGGATTTTCCTTTTTCATAACAGAAGTTTGCAATGAATTCTTTTTGCACGATACCTGTGACAACGATTTTTTCTGGTCCTTTTTCAGCAAGTTCTTCGGTCATTTTTTCCAACTCGCTGATCTTCCATTTTTCCTGGTATGGTGTATCGGTCAAAATACATAATTCTGTTATGTTTGGTGTGATAATATCTGCATATTGAACGAGTTTTTTCATTTCTTCACACATTTCTTTTGTGTAAGTGGCATATATCTTTCCATAATCACCCATAACAGGATCTACAATTATTATATTCTCTTTTGTCTTAAAGTCTTTAAAAAATTGTGTAACGATTTCGATTTGTTTTTTGGAGCCTAGAAAACCGGATGTTATGCCATCAAATTGGAGTCCTAATTTTTTCCATTCATTGATATATAGAGGCATTTTATCCGTATAGTCGTCAAAGAAGAAACTGTCAAAACCTGTATGATTGGAAAATATAGATGTAGGTAAGGGACAACATTGTATTTTAAGAGTTGATATAATTGGTAAAGCGACTGCAATTGAGCAGCGACCGAATCCGGAAAAATCATTGATGACAGCTATTTTTTTTTGATTGTTATGTGACATGATAGACTCCTTGTTCATCTGTCATAAAATAGCATATTCTCGACATGACTTCAAGTTTACAGATTGTTTATAGAGATATTAAAGAATCTTAATATTATTGTTTTCATATCGTGCTATAATGATTATAGGGAATGATCTTATGAAATTTAATACATTTATCCATGATGTAAGAATTCTAAAAGCTTTAGATGCGTTGGGATTTCACGATTTAACATCTGTCCAACAAAATACGATTCCTGTCTTATTAGATAATAAGGACTGTATCGTTCAGTCAAAGACCGGAAGTGGTAAAACGGCAGCTTATGCTTTACCTATATTAGAAAAGATAATAATTGATCAAAAAGAACCACAGGCTTTAATTTTGGCGCCAACTAGAGAACTTGTGTTACAAATTCAAGAAACATTTGATCATTTGGGTGTGTATAAGAAAATCAAAACAGTAGCTGTTTTTGGAAAACAGCCTTTTGCCTTTCAAAAAGAGGATCTATCTCAGCGTTGTCATGTTATAATCGCAACACCTGGTAGACTTTTAGAACATCTAAAGGAGCATACATTTGATTCAACAAAGATTCAATATTTAATATTGGATGAAGCAGATGAAATGCTGGGCTTGAATTTTTATCAAGATATTTTACAAATCATAGAATATCTATCCGATTCACGAATTAACTGTTTGTTATCGGCAACGATCAATGACTCAATAGAGAGTCTTTCTAAAGATATTTTAAATGATCCGGTCTGGATCATAAATAATGATCAAGCTGATCAAATTGATCAAAGCTTTTACTATACAAAAATGGAAGAGAAAGTATCCTATTTACTTCATATTTTAGTTAAAGAGAAACCGGAAAGCTGTATTGTGTTTGCGAACACGCGACAGATGGTAGATGAAATATATGAACAACTGCAATCTAGACAAATTAGTGTCAATAAAATTCATGGAGGTATGTTGCAGGAAGATCGTCTGCGGCAAATGAATGCTTTTAAACAAGGAGAGTTTCGTATTTTAGTCAGTACAGATGTGGCAGCTCGAGGCATTGATATTCAAAAAGTAGATTTGATCATAAATTATGAAGTTCCAAATACTTTCTGGATCTATATCCATCGTATTGGACGAAGTGGAAGAATGAAAAATAAAGGGAAGGCAATTACGCTCGTATCCGATCAGGAAAAAGAAAAACATTTAGAAATCATAGATAAACTTAATCTTCCAGAGGATCTCAAAACAATTGAGCTACAGAATGAATATGATCTTTCCTGTCTATCAAAACCAGAAAGACAACTTGAGGATAAAACAAAGAAACTCAGAAAAGATATTACAAAGCTCTATATCAATGCGGGTAAGAGCAAAAAGATACGAGCTAAAGATCTTGTTGGAGCTATCATGAGCATAGATGAAATCGAATTTGATGATATTGGTATCATACAGATTCAGGAACATCAATCTTATGTCGATATTTTAAATGGCAAAGGCAAGATCGTATTAGAAGTGTTACAAAATAAGAAGATCAAGAATAAATCAGTTCGCGTTGAAGTGGCAAATCATTGATCTTCAGGAGGTATTACCATGATTGAGAAAAAAGATGTAACGATTACTCCACTTGGCTTACAAAGAAGATTGCATATTTATCTTCCTGATGACTATTATCAAAGTAAGGAAACCTATCCTGTTATGTATATGTTTGATGGGCATAATCTTTTCTATGATGAAGATGCAACGTATGGGAAATCTTGGGGATTAAAAGAGTTTTTAGATCAATATGATAAGAAATTTATTGTGGTTGGACTAGAGTGTAATCATGAAGGCAATCAAAGAATCGTTGAATTCAGCCCTTATACATATTCAACTCATTATTGGGGAATGATCAAAGGAAAAGGGGCAGAACTTATGGAATGGATCGTGTATGAATTGAAACCTATGATTGATTCCACATATAGAACCATGCCATTTCGCGAGTGTACCGGTATTGGAGGAAGTTCTATGGGAGGTTTGATGGCTTTGTATGCGGTTATCAAGTATAATCGTTTCTTTTCTAAAGCTGCCTGCTTATCTTCGGCAATCTTTGCGGGAAAAGATCAGCTTCTTCATGATCTTCATAATACTAAGATCGATGCCGATACAAGAGTATATTTGAGTCTAGGTAAAAAGGAAGCAAATTCTAATTATCTTCACCAACAAAGGCTTTATGATAATATGGTTTTCTCAAATTATTTTAAAGACATAGGGGTAACCAGTATGTTGAATGTGATTGAAGATGGTAAACACGATGAATCTTCCTGGGAAAAGGAAAATAAGATATATTTTGATTTCTTATGGAAATAACCTGTGTTTTTGGGCGCTTTAAGATAACGTAGGGTTTCACACAATGTACGCATTCAGAAATCGTAGGGTTTCTGATGTGTGAACTATCCTTTACGAAATCGTAGGGTCAAGAAAATAGGGATGGAATCCCCACTTTTATGTAGAGCGGGGTCCATCCCTTTTTGGATGCTCACATATTCAATATATACCCTTTTTAATTGTGCATACGTAAATCTTTTGTACATCCTGCTAGATTAGGGGTGATGTCAGGATTCATTACATATAAACATCGATTCCTGTATCTAGCGAAGTTTCGATAACCGTTCGCATTATTCTTGATTTCCTTGGCTATGCCGTTTCTTGATTCCATGATTCCGTTGGATAATCGCTTTCCGTTAATGATGATGAAAGAGTTCTTGATCTCTTCAAACCAGTGTATAAGAGTTTTACGCATTTTTTGGATTTCTGGGCAAGGCGAACCTTTCATTTCATCAATGAAAGTCCATAGTTTCTTGTCAGCTTCGTCATATCTTGTATAGCGATTAAGATGTGCATATTTCTTCTTTAGTTTATATGCATTCTCTAATTCCGGCGAGATCTTCAATATAAGATCCAATATTTGAGGATAATTGATATAACGTCTTAATCTTTTATTGAATTTTGATCGATTTTCTCTGACATCACTTGCTTCCAGTAACCAGCTGAACTTTTTTAGAAGATAATATTCATTAGATTTTTTATCAAATCGTTTCATAATGCGTATTCGAACATTCCGAACCGCCTGATTGAAATTCTTGATCACATGGAAAGAGTCAACAGCGATTTTGGCATTGGGTAGTCTCCTATAAACGACGGTGCGGTAGGTCTCATACATGTCGATGATGACAAATTCGACTCGATTTCGTTCTTCTTTCGGTATTCTCTCAAAATAGTTGAGAAGAGAATACTTTTTTCTATCATATACGATATCTAAGAGACGATTTGTCATCTAAGAGACGATTTGTCAGAAAATCAAGGATCAGACAAGAATATTTGTTTTTCCGACTGGTCTGGGTATAAACTTCGTCCATGCACAGGACTTTGGAAAGGGGTGTCTGGAAATCTGCACAAAACGATCAAATATTTCCTGGGTTTGGGTCACAGAAATATGATGATGTTTAGCGACGGAAGAAAAGGTCGCATTTGGTTCTTTCAGTTCTTTCAAAACATTCAGAATCGTTAAATTACTAATATTAACACCTTGATTTGAAAATGGATTATCTTCATAGAAAGTGATTCCGCAGTCAGAACAAATATAACGTCGAGCCTGGTAGTTAAGAATACAAGGATCCAGGCTCAAAAGAGAATGATGAATCTTTCGCAGCTTATATTCTTTGATTCTGATAGAAAACGATCCACAATTTGGACAGGAACAAGTTTTTTTCTTTAGGCGAACGTTAATGACAAGGGTGTTATTGATTCGGCAAGAAGAGAGATGCTCAATGTCATCTTGAGAGAGGTTGAGAACATCTGATATCATTTCATTGGTAAGGGACAAATTACCACTCCTTTCGCATGAATGTGTGAGCAAGAACATTCTAATACGAAAGGACTTATTCATGGAAAAAATGGGAATCAATTGACCCTACAATAATTTAAAGGTCGACATGATATCGACCCTATGATTTCTTAAAGCGTTTAAAAACCCTACGATAATTTAAATACCCTGTTTTTGGCACAGGTTTTTTATTTCTGTAAAAAATTAACATTGAAGAATATATGTATGAATGCTATTCTTTAAAGGCAGATGGGAGCAAAGACAATGAAAAAAATCTATATTTCAGTCGATATCGAAGGAATATGGGGAAATGCTAATCCGGCATATACCATGGCTGGAAGTGAATTGTATGAAGAATATCGTCTCAATATGATCAATGAAGTCAATTTGGTCATTGATCTTCTTTTTAAATATGGAGCTAAAGAAGTTGTTGTAAATGATGGCCATGGAAACATGGATAATCTTTTGCCTTCTAGAATCGATAAAAGAGTTTCTTTTGTAAGTGCTAATGGAGCGTACAAAGAATTTGGTATGATGGAGGGATTGGATGGTTCTTTTGATGGTGTTTGTCTGATTGGATATCATACTAGATCAAATACACCGGGGATCATGGCTCATACAATATGGGGATCAATAATCGAACATATTGAAGTGGATGGTAAAGAGTTGGGAGAAACAGGAATTAATGCGATCTTGGCCCATGAATATGGAGTTCCAATTGTTTTGATTAGCGGAGATGATAAACTTTATGTACAGTATGAAGAAGATATTGGGTACAAGACAAACTTTGTAGAAACAAAGAAAGCAATTAATTCACAGACTGCACTTTGCTGCAGCTGGGATACTTTAGTAAGTCAATATGAGAAGGCTATTCAAAAAGGGATGAATCAGGAAGCAATAGAAAAAGAAAAAACATCGCATACAATGCGTATTCGTTTTCACTATATTCGAAATGCTGATTTTGTAAGCCGAATGGAAGAAGTAAAAAAAGTGGACAACTGTACAGTTGAAATCACAAAAGAAAGTTTTAAGGAATTATATAGGACAATGCGTTTTGTTATTAAGATATGCAATGCATTTGCCTAGAATATAGGGAGAGATTTGATGGATAAAAAGGCAAAAAATTCGAAGTTTTCAAGTCGTTTAGGCTATGTTTTAGCAGTGGCAGGTTCTGCCGTAGGGTTAGGGAACATATGGCGATTTCCATACTTGGCAGCTAAATATGGAGGAGGAATCTTCCTTCTTGTTTATTTGATCTTAACAGTAAGCTTTGGCTATGTTTTGATTGTTTCTGAAACAGCATTAGGAAGAATGACACAGAAGAGTCCAATTGGAGCTTTTAAAAGTTTTGGCCAGGGAATCTGGTATAAGATTGGTGGATGGATCAATGCCATAATCCCAATCTTGATCGTACCGTATTATTCTGTGATTGGCGGCTGGGTCATTAAGTATTTTGTGGAATATATTAAAGGAAATGTGAATGCTTTAGCTCAGGATAATTATTTTAATAATTTTATTAGTGATTCTTTTAATGTTGAGTTCTGGTTTATAATTTTTGCGATTTTTGCGTTTATTACAATACTAGGTGGTGTAAAAAATGGAATTGAACGATCTAGTAAGATTATGATGCCAATCTTGGTCGTTTTGGCAATCATGGTCGTTATCTATTCGGTAACAAGACCAGGCGCCATCGAAGGGGTTAAATATTTCTTGATCCCTAATTTTGAGGATTTTTCAATCATGACGATTGTAGCGGCCATGGGTCAGATGTTTTATTCGTTATCAATCGCAATGGGAATATTATATACATACGGATCTTATCTTGAAAAAGATGTAGATATCGAAAAATCGACTAAACAAGTTGAATTATTTGATACAGCTATTGCAATTTTAGCTGGTTTGATGGTTATTCCAGCTGTTTTCGCTTTTTCTACAGAGGCAGCTGAAAGCTTACAGGCAGGACCATCTTTGATGTTTATTACACTTCCAAAAGTTTTTGCGAGCATGGGAGCTGGAACAATAGCGGGAATTTTATTCTTCCTTCTTGTATTCTTTGCTGCTTTGACTAGTGCTATTTCTTTATTGGAAACAAGCGTTTCATCTTTATCACAGCAGTTTCATATTTCAAGAAATAAGGCAATTGTTATTATGGCATTTGTGATGTTGGCTTTTGGAACAACTTCTTGTTTAGGTTATGGTGTCTGGGATTTCATTTCAATTTTTGGTATGGCATTCTTGGATTTCTATGACTTCTTGACAAATTCGATCATGATGCCAATTGCTGCACTGGCTACTTGTATCTTAATTATTAAGGTTGTAGGTTTCCAGAGAATTATTGATGAAGTTAAGATTTCCAGTCCATTTAAACGTGAAAAAATGTATGTTTTTTTTATGAAGTACTTGGCATCGTTCTTTTTGATCATCATCTTATTGAGTTCTGTTGCTTCTGTTTTAGGTATTATATCTATGTAGAAACGAGTTGAATATGTTAACTTATATTTCTGAATATGATTCAGCTTTGGGAAAAATCTATCTTGCCAGTAATGAAAAGGCATTGATTGGTCTTTGGTTTGAAAACCAGAAATATTTTGAAAGCACGATTCAGGGAGAGCGTATGGAAAAAGATACGCCTGTCTTAATTCGAACGAAAGAATGGCTGGATGTTTATTTTGATCACAAAGAGCCAAACTTTATCCCAGATATTTCTCTTGAAGGAACCCCTTTTCAAAAGAAAGTATGGAATGAGTTGCTAAAAATACCTTATGGCAAGACCATAACTTATATGGATATCGCAAAAAAACTAGGGATTTCTTCTGCAAGAGCTGTCGGTCAAGCTGTTGGACGTAACCCAATTTCAATCATTGTTCCATGTCATAGAGTAATCGGAGCTAATCATAAGATCACTGGGTATGCAGGAGGAATTGATAAAAAAATAGCCTTGTTAGAAATCGAAGGCTATGATTTAACGATATTAAAATAAAGCACACAGTTTTAATGGCTGTGTGCTTTTAAACATTCTATTTCATCTGGACTTAGGGCCCTTGCCTGTCCAATTTCTAGATTTTTTAGCTCAAGTGGACCAAAAATAACTCTTTGTAAGTAGGTTACTTCACATCCAACTTTTTGAAACATTCGCTTTACTTGATGGAATTTCCCTTCGCTGATCGTCAGATATGCTTTATTTGTATCTAGGATTTCTAATGTAGAGGGTTTAGCGATAAAGTCATCCAGGTCCATAGGTTGATTGAATATTTCAACGCAATTTTCAGGTAAAGTACCTTCAAATTCAACATAATACTTTTTTTGTACATGTTTTTTTGGCGATAATAGATCATGTGTGAGTTGTCCATCATTACAAACAAGAAGCAGGCCTTCTGTATCTATATCAAGACGTCCAACAGGATAAAGATCTTTTCTTATGCTGGGAATTAACTCCATGATTGTTGGATGTACATTATCTTCGGTGGCACTGACATAGCCGGCAGGCTTGTTTAAAATATAATACTCATATTGAATATAGGAAACGGGTGTATCATCCACATAGACAATTTGGTCTTCTTTTACTTGATGATCAGCTTTCTTGATTGTTTTTCCTTCAATCGTGACCCACCCATTTTTAATGATGTTTTTTACTTCGTTGCGGGTTCCATATCCCATATGAGATAGAAATTTATCAAGTCTCATTGCCATCGCCATCCTTTCGCATATTTATTCTTTATGATTCCTTTATCAATCTTTCCAAAGCCAAGAGGATATCCATTTACACAAATCAAGATCCAACCTTTTGTCTTTGTATCTAGATCTTTGATATCAATCGTTTCACCTTTTAAATATTTGATAACTCTTGTATCTTCAACAGATAAGTCAACTGTATTTTTAAATTGTTCTTTTTTTAGAGCTAGAGCTAAAGCTTGACTTGGGTCGAAATAATTCTTTTTTAATTCTCCACAAATCAGACCAGAGCGTAGTAAGCGCCATTTTTTCTGTTCTGGTAGTTGTAATGGACTCCATATAGCCTTTTCATTTTTAATGATAAAAGATCCTTGAGAAAAATCAAACGTACAGAGATTTAAAAATACTTTAAATAACTCAGGTAAAGATGTTTTTATATTTTGATATCTTTTTTGAGGGGTATCTCCATCTTTTTGAAGTAAAGCCACAAAATGTCCTTCACCATGAATTTTATGAGGATAAAGTCGAACGCATTCTTCCATATTTATACCACTAGAAAATCCGGGGCATTTAGGAATCGAAACAAGATGTATGTTTGGATGTCTATCTAAAGCATCTTGAATGACCTCTTCATTTTCTCTTACAGAGAACGTGCATGTAGAATATACGATCATACCTCCAGGTCTTAACATATCAATTGCGGATGAAAGAATCTCTTTTTGAATAGGTGGATAGTAAGTATCATCTCTTTGGATCCAACTGTTGATCAAATGTGGTTCTTTTCGAAACATTCCTTCTCCACTACATGGAGCATCAACCAGGATTTTATCAAAAGTTTGTGTAAATCTATTTGAAAGATCAATGAGGTCTTCACTGCATACCCAGGCATTATAAGAGCCGGATAGTTCCAGGTTTTTGATCAAGCCTTGACAGCGAGATGTACTGATATCATTGGATAATAATAGACCTGTATTATGTAGTTTGGCTGCAAGTTCTGTGCTTTTTCCTCCAGGTGCTGCGCATGTATCAAGTACAAGTTCATTTTCTTCTATTGGTAAAACCTGTGCCGGCAACATGGCAGAAGGCTCTTGAAGGTAATAAAGGCCGGCGTAGTAGTACGGATGTTTAGCAGGCTTTTGATCTCCTTCATAATAAAATCCGTTATCTGTCCATGGAATAGGTGTTAAATCAAAAGGAGATATTTTAAGAAAGTCTTGTACACTAATTTTATTTGTATTTACACGAAGTCCATAATATCGTTCGTGTTCAAAACTTTGAATATATGCTTCAAATTCATCTTTAAGCAGTTCTTTCATCTGTTGGATAAAACTTTCAGGTAATTGAGTAACCATATTAAATCTCCTTTTCGTGCACCCCATTATAGCATAGATGAGTATATGTGTGTCCTGTACTTTTTAGTAATTTTTAATGGATTAGTTTAAAAAAATGTACTTCTAAAAGGGATCCTATTATAAGTAAGTTCGTTATACATAATTTTGAGTGGCAATGGGATGAGAAAAAGCGATGTTTATTGATATTTAAAACATTATACTTGTTTGTCTAATCAAGTATAGTAGATTAAATGTTCAAATATTATAGAGGTTTAGTTGTGAAGAGGATTTATAAGTACTAAAAATAGGACTTGATTAAGCTTTAAGTAAAATGAGTGGTTGATGATATAGGTACAGTGATGTATTATGTTAAAAGAATGAAAGCGTTTTATTTTTAAGAAAGGATGATTTAGATGTCACATTATGTATTGGGATTAGATATTGGTATAACGTCTGTAGGTTATGGAATTATAGATTTAGATACGAATGATTTTATTGATTATGGGGTTCGATTATTTAAAGAAGGAACAGCAGCTAATAATGAAGACAGAAGAAATAGCAGAAGCAGAAGAAGGTTATTATCAAGAAAACATACGCGTTTAATGGACATGCAAAAAGTTTTAAAGGAAGCAGGAATCATGACTGAGAGTTATCGTCCATTGTCAAATGTATACGAAATCAGAAAGAAAGGATTAACAAAAGAACTTACAAATGAGGAATTAACTGCGGCTATCTTACATATCACAAAACATAGAGGAAGTGTTATTGAAACTGTCGAAGATGATGAGGTAGCAGCAAAAGAAACAGGCGAATTAAAATCAACACTGCATGAAAATGCACTCTTATTAGCAAATAATAAGTTTGTTTGTGAAATTCAACTAGAAAGATTAAATACTGAAAATAAAATTCGTAATCATAAGAATAATTTTAAAACAAAAGATTATGTAGCAGAACTAAAAGAAATTTTAAAGCACCAAAATTTAAGCGAAGAAATAAAAAATAAAATCATGCAAATTGTTGAAAGACGAAGAGCTTACTATGAAGGACCAGGAAGTCTTAATTCTCCTACTCCTTATGGACGTTTTATTGAAGTTAATGGTCAAGTGCAGGAAATTGATTTGATAGAAAAGATGCGTGGTAAATGTAGTATCTATCCTGATGAGTTTAGAGCACCTAAAATGAGTATTAGCGCTGACATATTTAATATTTTGAACGATTTTAATAATTTACTGGTCCAGGGAGAAAAGCTACAAGAGGAAGATAAGACTAGCCTTTTAAAAATTATTGATGATAAAGGAAGCATTATTTTAAGACAAATATCAAAAAAGTTAGAAGTTAATGAAGATGAAATCAAGGGATATCGAATCGATAAAAAAGGAAAAGCTATTTTTACAGAGTTTAAAGGATATAAAATTTTAAAGAAATTGTTTTTAAATTATGGACAATCAATTAGTCTTAAAGATTACGAAATGTTAGATGAGATCATCGAAATTGTTACTAAGAAAAAAGGTATCAATGAAAGAAAGGATGCTTTAAAAAAACTTAAATGGAATCTATCTAAGGATATTATTAATTCACTTTCAGAGGTAACAGGTATCGTCGGTTATCATTCTCTATCTTTAAAGGCAATTCGTGAATTAAATATTGAATTGTATAAAACATCTTTAAATCAAATGCAGCTATTGCATGAGTTGAGAATGTTTGATAAAAATAGGCCTTCTTACAAAGGTAAAAAAAATATTGTGGCAGATTCAGAAGCTATTTTGTCTCCAGTTGCTAAAAGGGCACAAAATGAAACCTTTAAAGTTATCAACGCTTTGCGAAAAAAATATGGGGAATTTGATTCTATTGTTGTTGAAATGACTAGAGATAAGAATTCACAGGAGCAAAAGAAAAGAATAAATGATTCACAAAAGGCATTGGAAAGCTTGAATAAAGAGGTTGATCAACTTTTACAACAGAAAGGCTATGACCCACAAAAAGTGAGAGGTAAGACAAAACAAAAAGTACGCTTATATATGATGCAGGAAGGGAAAAGTGCTTATACTTTACAGGAATTAGATTTACATAGAGTTATTAAAGATGATAAATATACTGAAATAGATCATATTATACCTATTTCTATTTCTTTAGATGATTCTCAATCGAATAAAGTTTTAGCGTTACATTCTGAAAATCAACAAAAAGGCAGCTTAACTCCGTTTATGGCATTTCATACAGGAAGGTTTGCCGGCATGGGTTGTACTTGGAATAAATTCAAGGAAAATGTTTTAGCAAACAAGAATTACAATCATAAGAAAAAGAATAATTTGTTAGATGAAAGAGATATAAACAAGTTTAGTGTAATTCAAGAATTTATTAATCGTAATTTAGTCGATACGAGTTATGCCAATAGAGTAGTTTTGAATACTTTAACAGATTATTTTAAAGATAATGAAATTGATACAAAAGTGCATACAGTTAATGGTAAATTAACGGATTTGTTTAGAAAACGAATTAACTTGAAAAAAGATCGAAATGAAGATTATTTACATCATGCAATTGATGCTTTAATTGTCGCATCAATTAAAAAGCTAAGATTGTTAGATGGTTATTTGGCAAAATATGGTTTTGAAACGTTATATGATGAAATGACAGGGGAAATTAAAGAGATACCAGAAGATAAAGCTTTTTTTGATGATAAGTATATTCGATATATACTAAATCTTAAAACTATTTATGAGTCTAGTAATATGTACTATCGAGGAATCTTAGAAAGAGAAGAATTGATCTATCAACCGATTAAAATTTCTCATAAAATTGATACTAAAACAAATAGGAAAGTTTCTGATGAAACTATTTATAGTACAAGAATTATTGATAATGAAAATCATTTGATAGAAAAATATAGTGATATTTATGATCCAAAGTTTAAAAATCTTACTGAAGATATTCTTAATGGAGAAAAGAATAAGTATTTGATGGAAAAAAACGACCCACAAACATTTAATATTTTAAAACAAATTATTTTTAATCATTATAATACTTATAAAGATTCTAAAGAGTATTATAAAATTGAAAAGAAAAAAGAAAAAGAAATAATAAAACTTGTCGGAATTAATCCTTTAAGTCTGTACAAAGAAGAAAACGGCCCTATTAAGAAGTACTCCAAGAAAGGTAATGGACCAGTAATCATGTCAATGAAATATGATAGTGAAAAATTGGGAAATCATATTGATATTACTCCAGATAGTGCAAAAAACAAAAAAGTTATTCTGAAACAGATCAGTCCATATCGGACAGATTTCTATAAGTGTTCAGATGAAAAATTCAGATTTGTTACAGTACGTTATAAAGATGTTCATTACCAAAAATCAATAGACAAATATTGTATTGATAAAGAATGGTATCAAAATGAAAAGAAAAATAAAAAAATTGATGAAAAAGCAGAATTTTTATTTTCTATGCATCATGATGAATTGATTGGTATAACAAAGAAAGAAAATGATAAATTTATCTATGATGAGTCAAAAGAAAATCATGGAGAGCCTAGGTATCATGATGGAGTTAAACCAGAAATTTTAAAATTTACAGCAACTAATAATGACGCCGAAGGAAAAATTGAAGTAAAACCTTTATATACGTATTCTGCATGTAGATTGATGCCTACTGTTTTAAATGTTAAAGATATTAAAAAATATGCGACGGATGTTTTAGGAAACTTGTATGAAGTTAAACAAAACGAGTTGAAATTGGAGTTTTAACAGGATATAATATTCATGGTTATATTCTAGCAAAAATTCATATGACCTAACAAAACAAGGGTTTATCCCGGATTCGGCTCTTCGGAGCCTTTTCTTTTACCTTAATTGTTATGGGACATAGAGTTATATATGTAGAAAAATGTGAATGTTTGAGATTGTATTTAGATAATCTAAAAGTAATGGTTAAAGATAATGATATCTTATTTCCAATTTCAGATATTCAGATATTAGTTATCGATAATTATCAATCAAATATAAGTGTACCTTTAATAAATAAATTGACGGAGAATAATGTATGCACAATTATATGCGGAGTAGATCATCTGCCTAAGAGTTATATTCTTCCAATTAATGGAAATTTCGCAACTAGTGGAAATATAAACAAACAAATTTCTTGGGAAAAAGAAAGAAAAGCTCTGTTACATTCAATAATTGTAAAATACAAAATCGAAAATCAAATAGAAATTCTAAAACAAAATAATAAGAGTCATGAAGTAATAAAAAAGCTTTATGAATTTGTAGATAGTATAGAGTTAGATGATAGAACAAATAGGGAGGGTCTTGCTGCAAAAATGTATTTTAGAGAATTGTTTGGTTCAAACTTTATTCGATTTGATGATGATGTGATCAACGCAGGATTAAACTATGGATATAGTATTTTTAGGTCATTGATAACTTCTATAATTGTAGCAAAAGGATATATTGCAAATATTGGAATATTTCATAAAGGAAAACAAAATATGTTTAATTTAAGCGATGATATTATTGAAGTGTTTCGCCCTATTGTTGATGATTTTGTTTATAATACAATGCGTGATGAAATATTGTTTAAACAAGAACATCGAGAAAAGCTAATACAATTGACAAATAAGAAAATTCTTATAGATTCTCGAAAGCAAACAATAGCGAATGCGATAAATCAATATTTAGACTCAATTTTTAATTATTTGGATGGTGAAACGAATAGAGTTTTATTTCCGTTACCTATAATATATGACTTATGATTTTATGAGACTGATTTTATTTTTTGATCTTCCTGTGATAACAAAAGAGCAAAGAAAAATATATGCGCAGTTTAGAAAATTTTTAATTAAAAATGGGTATATTATGATGCAGTATTCTGTGTATTGTAAAATTTTTGCGAATAGAGAAGCAGCGGTTAAACATGTTGGGATTTTGGAAAAAAATGTGCCAAAATCTGGTCAAATCAGGATTCTCTTAGTGACTGAAAAACAATATTCTAAAATTGAAATTATTGTTGGAGGAAAATCACTACAGGAAGAACTGGTGAATGGAGATTCATTTATTAAAATATGAACAAAATTACAATAAAAAACGGAAATAACAAATATGATATTACCATTAATAGAGTCAAATATGTTTTTTCTTCTAATCAAGATGAATTTAAAATTAAACAATCGTTTCGAAACTATTTTTCTAAAAACAAAAGTGAATTTAGAAAAGAAAATGGCAATTCTAATAAAGTTTTATTTAATGATAAGGATTTAGATGTAAAAAGAACTTTATTTGTTGAAATCAATTCAGATTTTTCAATCAATGAAGATTGTAAATTAAACTCAAAATCTCTGATTTTAAAGTATTTAGAATTGAGATTACAAGATATGGAGTACTTTGATACAATTAATACAATAAACTTATTATTCGAATCTTTATCGGAAGAGTTAAAAGATGAAAATGGGTTGAATACATTATTTGATGCAATGGATTATAAACATTTATCAAAATTGATTAATCCATATTATTTTGATGAATTACAGAAAGATGAATATGATTTAACTTTTGAAGAACTGTTATTATTTCAAATCAAATTGATTAAATATATTTCTCTTAAAAATGATTTTTATGAATGCATAATAGTTTTTATTAATTTAGATGAAGTTACCCAAAGCTTAATTCAACAAATAAATTCTTTATTGAATTGCTATGTAATCTGTTTCTCAAAAAACTATGTTTTAGAAATGAGTGATGATGCCGCGATTATAGAGAATGAAGTTTTTGATTTATCGAATATTGAAGAGGTTTATGCATATTTCTACCAAAAATCATCTAATATACTACCTATTGAGGAAGTGAGGTTATATATGAAACAATACATAATTGATAAATACACTTATAAAAAGATTGATATTATTGATGAACTGATAAAATATGGTAGTAAATAAACTTAATATTTAAAAATACTCAAATTATGATAATATTTATTTGAGGTTTTGTTACCATCTGAATTTTTGCTAGAACATAACTCTTACATCTGCATATCTTCGGATCGTAGGTGTTTTGTTACCATCTGAATTTTTGCTAGAACATAACGTATAAGCACTGCAGCTCTTTATCAACGCAGTTTTGTTACCATCTGAATTTTTGCTAGAACATAACACATTCAACACATCGTATGATGAAGAATACGTTTTGTTACCATCTGAATTTTTGCTAGAACATAACAAGTGTTTACAGGTTCTGCAGAAAAAGCGAGTTTTGTTACCATCTGAATTTTTGCTAGAACATAACGCGTAATGGGATATTATGTTAAGTATCTGAGTTTTGTTACCATCTGAATTTTTGCTAGAACATAACGATATGCTCGACATGATGGAAGTAAACGACGTTTTGTTACCATCTGAATTTTTGCTAGAACATAACTACTCTATCCCTTCGAATTCCAATACGATAGTTTTGTTACCATCTGAATTTTTGCTAGAACATAACCGCTTGCGTGATAATTATTTAAAAGCACTTGTTTTGTTACCATCTGAATTTTTGCTAGAACATAACAAGAACCTTGGGCAACCTTTAGAGCACCTGGTTTTGTTACCATCTGAATTTTTGCTAGAACATAACTGAATCCGGATGCTATTTCCATCAAGGCAAGTTTTGTTACCATCTGAATTTTTGCTAGAACATAACAGTCTTGGCGATTCCTTCAATAAGCTCTATGTTTTGTTACCATCTGAATTTTTGCTAGAACATAACTATTGTTCTTAGTATCCACAACTTTAGTGAGTTTTGTTACCATCTGAATTTTTGCTAGAACATAACATATATCCTTTTCATTGTTCAATGTTCAGTGTTTTGTTACCATCTGAATTTTTGCTAGAACATAACGTCGCAACAATCCACCATCTGGCCAAGATAGTTTTGTTACCATCTGAATTTTTGCTAGAACATAACAGAGATCTACTTGAATCAATCGACATGACAGTTTTGTTACCATCTGAATTTTTGCTAGAACATAACAAATGATGAAATACTTCACTTTGGAGTAAAGTTTTGTTACCATCTGAATTTTTGCTAGAACATAACATTATCTTCAGGGGTATGTTTCCATCGTCTGTTTTGTTACCATCTGAATTTTTGCTAGAACATAACTTTAAATGTTACCAACGGATTTTATTTCGGGTTTTGTTACCATCTGAATTTTTGCTAGAACATAACATGATGGATCAAGAGAAAAGGTTAATATATGTTTTGTTACCATCTGAATTTTTGCTAGAACATAACCATGTAGGAAGTTATGTTAATTCCATTCCGGTTTTGTTACCATCTGAATTTTTGCTAGAACATAACAAATATACATGTCCTTCCCGTTGCCTGAAAGTTTTGTTATTATCTGAATTTTTCTGAAGAATGAGTTGGAATTTCCTATATAATTTATACAATTTTTGCAAAATATACTAGATCAATTGAATACAGATTTTCTAATCTCTGATATTTATGCGATATATACATAAATAAAAATTGATCAACTATGATTAGTTTTCAATATCGTTTATTGCTTTTTTATATTTAAGGCAATTAAATACTCATTTGTTGCAGTTTTAGTAAGGAAGTTAATAAAAAGAGGAAAGCTATAATTAAAAATTTCCTCTTAATACATTCTAATTCAATGTTTGTTTAGCTTTCTTCAATAACTTCGAAGAAACACCGGTGATTTCCAGGATATAAGAATCCGATATTCCTTTCTTTAATAAGTTTGTTAAAATTCTTAATTCGGCTTTCTCTTCTCCTTGGATTCTTCCTATTTGTATACCTTCGGTTTTACCCTGGGTTTTGCCCTTTATAAAACCTTTATTACTTGCTTCCTCTCTCATTCTGTCTAACGATTCACACATTACGATGACCTCCTTTTCTTCCTCCTTGATCTGTTGATACAGTTCTTCAT
>OJAI01000397.1_pt1 | contig 31793 bp, 23 predicted proteins | sample 1588891 | NCBI WGS metagenome assembly OJAI01 (sample SAMN03283255) | human gut metagenome | biome: human-associated habitat; material: feces | host: Homo sapiens | place: USA | collected 2013 | reverse complement strand
TAATTCCATAAATTTATCTAAACATTCTTCTTTTGATTTGAAATTACTCCCTTTAATTAATCCGTTTTCATGGATTTCCTGATTTTCAATAAGTATTTTTTTGGAATCACTTGAAATTGATTTGTCTTTCAGCTGATTTTTCGTATTTTCAATGTCTATTGTGTATGGGAGCTGATATTCAAAAGCACCCTTTGAGTAGTCAATAGTAATGTTTTCATCATCATCAATTTCTGATAAATTTAAAGCTACTTTTTTAAAACCTATTGATTTTAATTTGTCTTTGATTTGTTTTAATGTGTTTTCATTTAATATTTTATTTAAGTCATCAACTTCACATAGGGCAAGCCCATTATTGTTGCGAACTTTTACGATTTCGCACTTTGTTTTTTCATAAATAAAATCTTCACTCGCACGGACTTGTTTAATATTTTCCGGAGTCATTTTGGTGTTGGTAGGTAGTCTGGTTCCAAGACAGGTGGTTGATCTTGAAAATGGAATATTATATCTGTTTAAGTATTCATGAATCTCTTTGGAAGTTAACTTGGCATGAATAAATGGACTTTCAACATTGTTTTTATATGTAATTAATATTCCTGGCCTGTCCAAAACCAGATCACTTATATTATTTCCGTCTAAAACAGATTCATAACCATTGTCTGTGGCATACTTTTTAATATTTCCATACATTAAATCTCTGCATACAAAGCATCTGTCTGATTTATTGGAGAGTAAATTTTCGTGCTCGTAGAAATTCAAATCAATAACTTTATGCTTTATTCCAAATTCTTTGGCAGTTTTTTTGCAATGTTTAATAAAACCAGTAGGGAAGATGTGATTGTCAATAGTTATAGCTATTGGTTTGTCACTAACTTTAGATGCAAGATATGCAAGTAATGTACTGTCTGCACCTCCAGAAAAAGCTATTGCTATTTTGCGATTTTTAATAGTGTTTTCTACTTTTTCAATTTTTTCATCCAAATTCATTCTATCACATGTGTTATATACCTTATTAAAGATTTTGCATCTTCTTTTTTAATATCCTCGCAAAAACGAATAAAGGTAACTAATCGGTCCTTTGTATCATCATCTAATTTTGAACTATTTAATGTTTGTGCATAATTCCTTTTTGGATAGAATGTGGATTTGGCAATAGAAAGCAATTCGTCCTTTTCATCTTCAGTAATGATATTTTCTTTTACTGCTTCCGGATTTTCTCTTAAAAACTTAATGTCTAACATAATTTCCTCCTAGTAGATCTTATCCCCTCATTTTGGCGGGATTCTTTTTGTTCTTTCCAGCCCGGAACCACTGCCGTTTTTCCAGCATTTATGCGGGTTTGGCGCGTTCCAGTACCATCATATAACAGTATATGCATTTTTTCAAGCGTTCTTTCATGCTGTTTTTCTGCGGTCCGCTTTTACATCAGATCGATCGAATTCATCGTAATTGCCTGGCGCAGCGCGTCGATTTCCTCGGCGCTCAGCATGATATAGGACTCGCCTTTTACGATCTCTTTCAGATATAAAAAGCAGTTGTCACGGCTGTGGATTGCATTCAGGATAAAACCTGTGTTTTCTTTGTCGAGCATTGCCAGCGCAAAACTCATCTTTCCGCCCACATCGTCAAACGCATCATATTTTACGATTCCGTATTTGTTCAGCGTCATGCCCTGGATCTTTTTCAGATCCGCAAGATTTTTTTTCGTCAGCTCATTCTGCTTGTTCAGTTTGTCAATTTCCTTGAACCGCTGATGAAACAGCTTTTCGAGTGACTGGGCGTCTTTTCCCTTCATAAAGCTTCTGTACTTCTGGTTCAGTCTGCTCAGACGCAGCGACATGCTGACCGTCATAATCATCATCACGATAATCAGTACAATCAGAAGAAGTACAACAACGCCAAGGTCAATTCCTACCTTACTAAATAAATCGCTCATTATTCTACCTCTTACTGTATTGATTCAAACAGTTCCATGATTCTCTCGAGCTCTTCCTGGGAATAATACTCGATCTCGATCTTTCCTTTGTGCTTTGCCCCGCGGTGAATGGAAACCTTCGTACCAATGATGCTCTTAATTTTCTCTTCCAGACCTTCGTAGATGGCTTCCTCTTCCAGATTGACTTTCTTTTCTTTCTTCACCTTCGGATTCAGGATCTCTTTGACCAGGCGCTCGGTCTCACGGACACTGAGCTTTTCATCGAAGATTTTCATTGCCGTATTGTACTGGAGCTCTTTATTCTCCAGCGCCAGCAGCGTACGCACATGACCGGTTGTCAGCATTTCATCGACAACCATCTGCTGTACCCTGTCGTCCAGTTTCAGGAGACGCATCGAGTTTGTAACCGCCGTTCTGCTCTTGGAAACGCGCTCTGCGATTTCATCCTGGCGGAGATGGAACTCTTCCATCAGGCGTTTGTATGCGTGTGCCTCCTCAATCGGGTTCAGGGATTCTCTCTGAATATTTTCAATCAGGGAAATCTCGACAACTTCCTGCTCGGTAAAATCTTTGATGATGACCGGTACTTCTTTGATTTCGGCAAGCTTTGCAGCCCTCCATCTCCGTTCCCCTGCGATGATCTCATAATAATCATCTTTTTTCTGCACCAGAATCGGCTGCAGAACTCCGAACTGTTTGATGGATTCCGAAAGTTCGATCAGGCCGTCCTCGTCAAAGGATTTTCGCGGCTGTTCGCGGTTCGGTTCAATTTCGGAGATTTTCAGTTTCATCTCGACTGGTTTTTCGACAACTTTTTCAACAACCTTCTCGACTACTTTGACCTCCGGTTTTGCCGGTTTTTCTTTTGCTTCTGCTTTGGCCGAATGTCCCGGTGAAATCAGGGAATCCAGGCCCTTGCCTAAGCCTCCTCTTCTCGCTGCCATTACTCTTCATCCCCCCTGTGAATCACTTCGTCTGCCAGGAGACGGTAGCTCTCTGCACCGGTGGACCGCTTGTCGTAATAGTTGATCGGCATACCGTAGCTCGGTGCCTCCGCAAGGCGGACATTTCTCGGAATAATGGTTTTGTAGATATTCTGATCCAGGCTGTCTTTTACGTTTTCTACTACCTGCAGAGAAAGATTCGTTCTCGCATCGTACATGGTAAAGACAACGCCTTCCATCTCCAGTTCCGGATTCAGACGCTCCTGCACCAGCTCAATCGTGTGCATAAGCTGGGATAAGCCCTCCAGTGCGTAATATTCACACTGAATCGGCACCAGAACGGTGTCCGCGGTGGTCATCGCGTTGATTGTCAGCATATTTAAGGATGGCGGACAGTCAATAATAATGAAGTCGTACTGATCGCGGACCTGATCAATTGCGTTTTTCAGGATGAATTCTTTGTCTTCCACCCCGATCAGCTCGATCTCCGCTCCGGCCAGATTGACATTGGAAGGGATAAGGGAAAGATTGTCAAAATTCAGAGGAATGATGCAGTCCTCCAGTTTTGACTCTCCAAGAAGCAGCTCATAGATGGTATTTTCCACTTCATTTTTCTCTACTCCCATTCCGCTGGTGGTATTTCCCTGCGGGTCCATATCAATGGTCAGAACTTTTTGTCCCATTTCTCCTAAACAGGAAGAAAGGTTAATTGCGGTGGTAGATTTACCTACGCCGCCTTTCTGGTTTGCAATTGCAATTGTTCTTCCCAAAATATGTATTGCCTCCTTTCATCTTTTTGTTTTCCATTTGCAGTTTTTCCTTTTTACAGGAAATGACCTGCCGGCACTTCTTTCAAAAAAATGATTCATGCGGCAGGTGTTTTGGCATATATATAGGAAAAATCTCCTTTTCTATGCCAGTCTATCTGAGGAATTCTTCAGATTCTATCTCAAAATTGCCCCAATTTGGGACAAAGATATTTTATCATACTACGCCGGATTTTACTACTGGAAATGTTTCACGTGAAACATTTTCTGCATTTTTGCATGATTAGGCGGTGTGAAACATAAGAAAATTGGAGATTTTTGGCGATGTTTCACGTGAAACATTTTGAAAAGCACTGTTTTACAATAATTTTTCTCGGTTTTTACGCTGTTTAAAGGCTTTTTGGAATTTTTTCAGCGATGATTTTGCATTTTTTGATGGTTTCCAAGTAATTCTGCGATGTCAGAACATTTTTTTCTGTTTCACACAGTTTTTATAAAATGTTTCACGTGAAACATTTTAATTTTTGACGTTTTTGAGGTACAAATATACTGGAAACGTTATTTTAATCGTGTGATGCTCTTTTTCAAGGAAATCTCAGGTGATTAGGAAGAAAAAATCAACTTATCAGGATATTATTGATACATAGATCAGGAATCAAAACTGTTTATGGTTGTTCAGTGATCGTAAATGTCTCTTTTGTATATAAAATGTATTTTTATTCACCAGGGCTCTGTTTTTTCATCGTTCTTCCTCGCTTTTTTCAAATTTTCAGCATTTTTCTCTTTATTTTCATCAGTAAGAGGCATAATCCGTGAGACATCCTCTTTTTCATTTTTTCTCCAGTTTTTCTCTTTTCGGGCGGTTTTTCTTTGATTTTTTTATTTTACAGGCCAAGCTGCACATTTTCTGTTTTTTATCGATTTATTTGATTTCACTATAATTTTTCTGTTTTTATGGTTTTAATATTTTTCTCTCGCTCCCACGTCTTTTATCCTCTTTTCCATCTTTCTGGCTTACCTTTCTCTTTTTTTGTAAACAATCTCACTTTTTCTCTTTTATCAACATTTTTTATTTCTTCTCTCCGTTTTTTATCCCTCATCGCCATTTCACACCATTTTCTTGCCTTTCACTGCCTTTCACTGCCTCTCCCTCCCGTTTTTATTCTTTTCGCCCATGTCTATACTACATTTTCCCCTTTTCAGTCGTTTTTTGCCTTTTCTCAACTCATTTTTATCTTTTTTGCTTTTTCCGCCTCTTCCATCGTTTTACACCCTCTTTTTGCCATTTTTTTAGATCGTCCTTCATTTTTTCGTTTCTACTTATGTCACTTTCCCCGTCTCATTTTTCACGTTTCACGTCTCTCAAAATGTTTCACGTGAAACATCGTTTTTTACGATTTTCGGTCTTCGGCGATCAGTGAGAAGCGATTTGCTTCCCAGCTTTTCGAAAATCACTCTCATTTTTCACCTCTCTTATTTTTAAAACAATCGTATTTTCTATTTTATTTTTGATTTTCTCCGTCTTTTCTACATTTTTCCTGTATTTTCGCGTGTTTCACGTAGTTTTTCGTCTCTGTTTTCTCTCTTTTATTAAATTATTTAATTATATTTTTATATTTTCGTATGAATTGAACTTTTACATTCGTTTTTTCGGATTTTCCAAACCATTTACTAAACGCATTTTGGGACCATTTTTTCATGGATTTTTACCAATCTGGAAGGATTTTATCCCATAGTGCCGTTTTCATGCTTTTATGTGTATTATTGCATCATTTTTTCTCTGTTTTTTGCAGTTATGTAAACCATTTAAATATGCCATTCGCCAGTAGTTGACATAACGTAGTTCTCCTGGAATTGTCTACGCTTTTCGTCAAATTGTGTCTTATTTTCGTCTCTTTTTCTCATTTTTCCCTTAATTTTTGCATTGTATCTTTCCCTTTTTTCGCTTATAATAAGCTCAACACAACGTTTCGAACCGATTCCTCCCCTCCGGGAGACCCCTGAAAGGAGTTTTATCATATGAAACACAGCAAAAAACTGGTCACCTTGAGTGTCCTCACCACGATGTCCGGCGCAGCGATTTACTTTCTGAATAAAACGCTCGATACCGCCGCCGTACGGAAAAACCTGCTCGCCTCGGCTGAAAAAGAGATCTTTTCCTGGCAGTTCGGCGATATTTTTTACACAAAAAAAGGCACCGGAACCCCGATGCTCTTACTTCATGACTTACATTGTGCCTCCAGCGGCCGCGAATGGCAGTATATTGAGGATGCTCTCGCAAAGGATCACACCGTCTACACACTCGATCTCCTCGGCTGCGGCCGTTCCGACAAGCCGGCGATCACGTACACGAACTTTTTATACGTACAGCTCATCGTCACCTTCATCAAGCAGGTCATCGGATGTCCAACCGACGTAATTGCATCCGGTTTATCCGGTTCTTTCGTCGTAACCGCCTGCAATACAGCCCCGAAATGCTTTGGCCGAATCATGATGATCAACCCGACCGACCTTGCCAAGCTCAACAAAATCCCGGATAAACGCAGCCGCTTCCTGAAACGCATGATCGAGCTCCCGCTCGTCGGAACGCTGCTGTACCACACGCTCACCGGCCGATCCAACATCGAGCTTTTATTCACCGAGAGCTACTACCACAACCCGTTCCACCGCTCGCCGGAGGACGTAGACGCCTTCTATGAGTCAGCCCACCTCCAGAGCAGTGCCGGAAAGTACCTTTTTGCAAGCCTTGCGGGCAATTACGTGAACCTCAACATCGGCCACGCCTTAAAGCACATTGACAACAGCATCTTCCTCATCGGCGGCGAGGAAGAGCCGGGCATCGCAGAAACCTTTGCGCTGTACACGGCACTCAACACTTCCATCGAAACCCAGATCCTGCCAAAAACAAAGCACATGCCGCAGATGGAGGCCCCACAGGCCCTCTTAGACCAGATCCAGATCTTCTTCGCACCGGTACAGTAATACCCCCTTCTGCTCCCGGCCTCGAGCGAAAAAATGAGACAAAAAAAACGGAGGATTTACTGATTTTTTCACTCTCAGTAAATCCTCCGTTTTCAATTTTAACCAGATTTTAATGACTCTTTATTCCGCTGATTCTGACGTGCTGTCTGAAGAACTGTCATCTTCCGTCTTTGCCTCAAGCAGTTTCCCGTAATTTTCCAGCATGGTCTTCACGTTATTTTTATTCACAAGAGACGGAACTCCGTCCTCATCTACCGTGTAATAGAAGCTCGAATCATACGGGCTGTAAGCGAATGTCAGGTCGCCGTCTGTCATATGGAAGACAGCGGTAAACTCGGCATCCTTGGCCTGTACGAGGCTCTCATCCTTCGTCTGCGCCTTCAAGCCAATGAGTGAAGAATAGAATGTGGTAAACGTTGATTTATCAATCGTTTCATCGCCGCAGGTGTAACTGATTTCCTGTGTTGTGGAATCGCTGTCGTCATCCTTTTTCTCTTCCACATGGCGTACATACGTCTTCGTCTCGCCGTTATACGTAATATCAAGGCTCGTCAGATCCGATACATTTTCCATGCCGATATACATGTTCCAGAAATCAGATGCCTTCTTTCCGGTGAAGGTTTCAACGTTCGAAGCCGTCATCAGATGAACTTCATTCGAGCCGTCCAGCTTCACGTAGTAAGAACCGCCGTCCTCATTTGCATTGCCGACATACAATACCAGATCTTTCTCCACCGTAACGGTTGTCGTTTCGGAAGAAGAGCTCGTTGCAGTGCTGTCGCTTGATGCAGAATCTGTTGTGGAATCCGAAGAAGTATCTGCCGTTGTTGTATCGTCAGCCTCAACCTCCTGCTCTTCCGTGTAATGCACGCGAATCGTCGTCTTTGGCTGATCCAGTCCGTACTGGGAAAGATCCGATGCGTTGTACGTAACAAGATCTCCAAAGCTAAGAGATGCCACTGCACTTGTCATGGTGCCGATCGAATCCGCATCACCGCCATGTGCCGCTCCATCTGCGTCCACAACCTGCCATTCATCCGTCTGGAGTGCCGAATCAGCAGCGCTTACTTCTTTTGTCAGCGTATATCCGTTCTCACCCTCCACCTGCAGCTTTGTAATGTTTTCCGCCGTCACAGATGGCATGGATTCCGTTGTCGCCCACTCCATCATATCGGACGGGAACATCGTTCCAAGCGATGTGCTTACCAGATAAACCTTACTCGTATCATCGTTCAGATAAATATAGTATCTGCTCGAGCTGTTCTTATCTCCGACATGAATCGTCGTTTTCTCGTCTCCCGCAGTCACTACAACCTCCTGAGACGGCGTCTCGAGCCCAAAATCGGCCATAGAATCGATTTCATCGCCTTCAATGACTCTTTCTGCTGTCATGCTGCTAAGAGAGCTTAAAACGTTCGTTATCTTGCCCTCATCCAGTGGGAATCCATCCTCCTGATCGTATGTCCAGATATCGGTATCATCGTCTCCTGCTGTTTTCGTAAAGGACACCGTCTCTCCGTTGATCTGGAACGAAAGCGCTGTTACATCATCTTTTGAAAAATCAACCACTTTTTCGGCGTCTGCACCAGAATCCGAACTGCCGCTGTCCGCATCGGCGGTGCTGTTTTTCTTCGTCAGCACCACCAGTACGGCAAGAAGCAGTACCAAAAGGATCAGGCATGCCGCCATCTTTCCTTTTTTCTTCATCACTGTTTTCTCCTCTTCATCCAGATCATCACGCCGATCACAACAAGTACCAGCGGAATTCCCGCAATGGTAATAATAGACCAGGTGTTAACTGCTCCCTGTGTAAATACCAGGTTTGTATAGCTTGTGCTCTTGCTTGGAATAACAACGGTCTGCTCCACATCACACATGGAGGTCAGTGCAGTCGCTGCCAGCTTCGAGTTCGCACCGCTGATTGCCTGGTCAATCTGGCTGCTCAGCATCGATGCACTCGAGAAATAAATGATCTGTGTCTCTTTATCATCTACAGTCTCTGTGATGGAAACACCAAGGTCAAATGCGCCCGTCTCACTGTCCGCACTCTTCGACCAGGTGCTGTTCTCCGGGTCATTTTCAATATAAGCGTCCTCGGTGGTCGTCAGAAGGCTCTTGATCGTAATGGTATCACGATAAGAATCGAGCTTCTGAATTGCCTGTGCAACCGGCATCAGAATGTAATTACTCTTTACTTCGGTTGTAATGTCATCACTCTGAATGTTTGGCAGCAGATAATACGGCATCTGCGGATAATAATGCTGGGAATCGGTCTCCACAACAATTCCGCTGGAGCGTTTCACGCCGTAGTTCTCCAGTATGGAATCCAGATTTGGCATATCCGTTCCGGTATAGCTGGTGAACATCAGAAGTTTTCCGCCGTTTTCCAGGTAGGTAATGACTTTATTTGCCTCATCCTCTGAAAAATCGGTGGTCGGGGACATGATTACAAGCTCCTCGGCATCCTCCGGGATATCGTCTGTCATCAGGGCAAGATCACTAATTTCCACATTGTTTTTATTAACGGCATCACTGAAGTTCGTAGAAAGATCGCTCTCGGAAGCCTCGCCGTGGCCGGTTACCCAGTAAACCTTCGGGTTGTTTTCACTCGTCACATACGTGATGGCGCTGGTAATCTGACCCTCGCCGTCAAAGCCGGTTGTCTGTGTCTGATAGGTCTGATAGTTTGTGGAAGTCTCCCACATATCACTGTTGCTGACCACCTTGCTCTTATCGCCGCATACGACAATTACACTGTTTGCAGCTACCGTCTGATCGGTATACTGACTCGTAAATTTCGGATACAGATCCGGGTCTTTTGTCTCTACTTTGATATGGTCAGAAAGCTCATCGTAGTGCTCCAGCAGTTTCTCGATGGTGTCATCCTCACTGCCCTTCTGCACAATATAATACAGGGTAACGTCTTGATCGAGATCCTTTAATGCCGTTTTCGTCTCATCTGTAATGGAATACATTTTCTGCGTACTCAGGTCAATCTGTGTTTTACTGGTCGGAATCTGCGCCACAATCAGGTTAATAACCACAATCACAGCCAGAACAATCACCGTCATAATTGAAGAATAAGAGCCCTGTTTCAGGTGCTTTTTCTGCTCCTCGCCGGTAAACACTTCCTTCAGATGTTCTTTGGAGAACGTCTTTTTCAGCTTTTCTTTGATATTGAAATTCATTTTATGCTGTTTCTTTTCTTTCTTTTCGCTGCTCATCGTCTCCACCTCCTAATTCCAGCGTTTCTTCTGCAGGGACTGCATTGCAAGGAAAGTGCAGATTGCAATAACGGACAGGTAGTAAACAACACCGCCAATATCCAGAATACCGTTCACAAAGTTATCCATATGGCCTGCCATGTTGAATACACCGAGCAGATCCTGGATTTTGCCCTCGAGAAGGGTGGATTTTGTGAAGTAAACTGCCGTCAGCGCACCCTCGCCGATCACGGCAATCACACCGGTAATGATCGGGTTTTTAATCATACTGCCGATCCAGAGGCATACCAGCGCGATGATGATAAAGAAAGCAAAGAAAGAGCTTCCGGCTCCTTCCGGGAAGAAGTTTGCGATACCGCTCTCCACGTAGCACAGGAACAGGATCACAAAGCCGACAACGGCTGCGATGACCTGGCTCTCGGTGATGGAGGAAACAAACACGCCGACCGAAATATAGGCTGCTCCCAGCAGGAAATAGCCAAGAATCGAGGTGTAGGATACGGCGTAGGAAACGGTTCCGTGGATTCCAAGAAGCAGCGGATACAGGCACATGATCAGCACCGGAATCACGTAAATGGTAAGAAGCGCCAGATATTTTCCAAGGATAATATCGGAAATTTTTACCGGCGCGGTAAGGAGCAGCTGATCCGTCTTATTTTTCTGCTCCTCTGACAGGACACGCATCGTCAGAACCGGTACTGCGATCAGCAGAATAAATGCGGAATTCTGCAGCGCGTATCCGATCTCCGGGTAACCCTGCTGCAGGTTGATGGCCGTAAAATACAGGCCGAACAGCGCCAGAGTAAACGCCATAAACAGATATCCGATCATGCTTGTCAGATAGCTTTTTAACTCTTTTTTATAAATCGCCGTCATTGTGCGTCTCCCTCCTCCTGTTTTGTTTCAGCGGCTGATTCCGCTGCATCTGTGCTTTTTTCTTCAGACGTTTCCCCGACAGCCGTTTTGTCTGCTTCTGGTTCACATTCTTTTTGTTTCAGCTGTTCTTTCTCTGCTTTTTTCAGCTTTCTTGCAGCCTTTCCGGAATCATCGGTCAGCTCCAGGAAGACGTCTTCCAGAGACATCGAGGAGGAAGTCAGCTCGAGGATCGGGCAGTTGGCCTTTGCCAGTGCATAGAACAGCTCCTCGCGGATATCCTTATCCTTTTCAGTGGTAATTTTTACCTTAATCTGCTCCTCATTCGGCGTATTTTCATATTGGATCTCTTTTGCATCGAGCGCATTAAGCGCCGGAACCAGCTGCTTTCTCGTTCCGTGAACGGTACATGTAACCGTGTTTGATCCAAGCATCAGTTTACTTAAGTTTTCCGGGGTATCACTCGCAACGAGCTGTCCCTTTGCGATAATCATGACGTAATCGCAGACGGCGCTGACCTCGGAAAGGATATGGGAACTTAAGATAACGGTATGTTTTTTGCCCAGTGATTTAATCAGATCGCGGATCTCAATGATCTGCTTCGGGTCCAGACCTACGGTCGGCTCGTCGAGAATGATGATCGGCGGATAACCGAGCACCGCCTGTGCCAGTCCGACTCTCTGACGGTATCCTTTCGACAGGTTCTTGATCAGACGGTTCTGCATATCGGTGATCTTCACCAGATTCATGACCTCAAGAATCTGTTTCTTTCTCTGATCCTTTGGAATTTTCTTTAATTCCGCCACGAATTTCAGATATTCCAGAACGGTCATGTCCGTGTAGACCGGCGGCAGCTCCGGCAGATAGCCGATGCATTTCTTTGCCTCCTCCGGCTCCTCCAGGATATTGTGGCCGTTGATCAGCACTTCGCCCTCCGTAGATGCCAGATAGCCGGTGATGATGTTCATGGTCGTTGATTTTCCGGCACCGTTTGGGCCAAGGAAACCATAGATCTGGCCTTCTTCTACGGTAAAACTCAGGTTTTTGACAGCTACGTGGTCGCCATAGCGTTTCACCAGGTTTTTAACCTCTATCAATGTTCCTTCCTCCTTGTTTCTTAAAGCAGTCCCAGCCCGCCCTTGGGGGTGAAAGAGCCGGAGATGCTCTCATTTTCTAAAGACACTTTATCTTATTCTGAAAATGTGATAATTTGCTGGAAAATTTGTGAAAAAACAGTGAAGCCATGGAGCAGTTTGTTTGTTTTTCGACGAAAAATCAATTTCTTTTACCATAAGAATCATGTATACTATAACGTATCCGCGGACGGACGCTTTTCCATTTTTGTTCCGCCGCAAAATATTACGCCGGACTTTTTCCCGTCCGGGACTGGAGATTTTAGGAGACTCTATGAATAAAAAAGACTACTACTGGGCCAAGTATATGCTGATTTTCGGCTTTTTCTGCATCTCTTTTGGCACCTCGATTTTCCTGAAAACCGAACACGCCCCCGATGAGGCGATGCGGATGCTGATTCCGGAATACATCGTCTCACACCACACACTGCCGAACGGCATGGAAGAATCGGTGCGCCATCCGCTGTGGGGATTCTCCTATGCGCTGTATCCGTATCTGACCGCGATCATCAGCTCCGTGTTTATGGCCATTACATCGCTGTTTACGAAAAGTGCAGCGGCTCTTTTAACTGCCGCTCGCCTCACCAGCGTCCTTTCCGGCACCGGCACACTGATCGTTGTGTTTCTGATCGGTGAAGAGCTCTTTGAACGGCGCGAATCCGCACTGCTCGGCGGTATTTTCGTCGGTTTTCTGCCGCAGTTTGTGTTCCTCTCCTGCTATGTGAACAACGACTCGTTCGCCGTTTTCACGGTCGCACTGATCATCTATTTCTGGATTCGCGGCATGAAAAGCGCATTCTGCAAAAAAGACTGTATCGGCCTTGGAGCAGGCTGCGGACTCTGCGCGCTGTCGTACTATAACGCCTACGCGTACCTGCTGTGCAGCATTCTGCTGTTCTTCGCGCTGATGATTCATTTCCGGAAACCGGCAAAAGAAATTTTTGTCAAAGCGCTGGCTGTTTTCGCTATCGCCTTCCTGATCGGCGGCTGGTTCTTCATCCGCAATGCCGTCATCCACGACGGCGATCTGCTCGGCATGCGCACCTCGAATGAATCCGCAGCGCTGTACGCAGCCGATGAATACAAACCAGAGAATCGTCAGACCCCGGCATCCGAAGGCTGGAGCTTCCAGCAGACGTATTTACAGACCCCGGAGGGCCGCACCTCCAACTGGCTGTTCTCGACCGTCAGCAGCTTCATCGGCTCGTTCTCCTACATGACCGTCCATCTCCCGATGGTGCTTTATCTGCTGTACGGCGCCCTGATGGCATTCGGATTCCTAGTGTTTTTGTTCCTCGGCATGGTTCCGCACTGGTTCCGCAAAAAGCCGCAGCTTCTCCTCTTTGTGATGCTGTTCCTCGCCTGCCTGGTCACGCTGTTCATGGACATGTACAACACGTATTTCAGCGATTACCAGTCTCAGGGCCGCTACCTGATGCCGGCGCTCGTCCCTCTGATGATCTGGATCGACGACGGCTACTCTTCTCTCACCGCGAAACTTCCCGCCGAGTGGAAGCGCGCCTCCTGCCATCTGACACTCCTGCCTGGAACGATCTGGCTGGTACTGTTCCTCATCAGCTACATCGGATTTCTGATTCCGGGCTGCTGTATGGCATCCTAAACGTTTTCAGAACGTCAAAAAGCGCTGCAAAGAACTTTTTTCTTCTGTTCTTTGCAGCGCTTCTTTTATTTTTTTGAATTTTTTACTGAATCGGCTCCTTCGCCGGTGTTCCCGCTTTTCTCGGGTACTTTTTCGGCGTTGCCTTCCCCTTCTCGATACAGACAAACGATCGCTCATCCTCGGTTCCCGTAAGTTGGAAATAGACCGGCTCTTTTGCTTCGCCGCCGAGCACATGAATCGCTTTTTGAGCTGCGGCAAGCTCCTCATTCAATTTGCCCGATTTATACGAAACAAACCGTCCGCCCACCTTTACATACGGCAGACAGTACTCCGAAAGCGAGCTTAAATTCGCCACCGCGCGTGATACCACGAGATCAAACTGCTCCCGGTAATCCTTCTGGCGTGCGAAATCCTCAGCTCTTCCGTGAACCGCCGTGATTTTCGAAAGGCCAAGCTGTCCGATCACCTCATTCAGGAATTTCACCCTCTTATTCAGTGAATCCAGCAATACAACTTCCACCTCCGCAAACGCGATTTTCAGCGGGATTCCCGGAAAACCGGCTCCCGTTCCCACGTCGAGAATGCGTCCCGCCTGTTCCACATCACAGACCTTCACCAGCGACAGACTGTCGAGAAAATGCTTCGTAATCACCTGATCGAACTCCGTAATCGCCGTCAGATTCATAAACGAATTCCACTCTACAAGCAGCTCATAATACTGCAGAAACTGCGTCTTCTGCTCCTCGGAAAGTGTGATTCCAAGCTCAAAAAGGCCGCGCTCAAATCCTTCAAGATTGTATTCTTTCATGTTGTTCTCCGTTCTACTCTATTCTTCCAAGTGCCCGCTGCACTTTTTGTTCCTGTCCACGCAGTATCAAAACACTTGCTGTTTCGCTGCATAAGAATGTAATTCAGGCATGCATATCTGTCCTTTATTTATGTCCCAGATACACCAGCAGAACCGAAATATCCGCCGGGGAAACGCCCGAAATACGTGACGCCTGGCCGATGTTGATCGGACGGTACAGGTTCAGCTTCTGTTTCGCCTCGATGCGCAGGCTCTGGATCTCGTCGTAATTGATGTTCTCCGGGATCTTCTTCTCTTCCATCTTCTTAAACTGCTCCACCTGCTTCATCTGGCGCTTAATGTAGCCGTCGTACTTGATGTTGATGTTGACCTGCTCCTGCACATCCTCCGGCAGCTTGGGTCTTTTCGGATCTACTTCCGCCAGCAGCTTATAATTCAGCTCCGGCCGGCGGATCAGCTCTGCGAGCGAACTTCCGCCGGAAAGCAGCGTTGATCCATACTCTTCCAGAAGCTCATTGATGTTCGAGCTCGTTCCCACATACGTATTCTCCACGCGCTCAATCTCTTCCTGAATCCGCTGTTCTTTTACTTTCAGTGCCTCATACTGCTCCTCGCTGATCAGACCCACGCGGTAGCCGTATTTGCGCAGACGCAGATCCGCGTTGTCCTGACGGAGCAGCAGACGGTATTCCGCGCGGCTCGTCATCATTCGGTACGGCTCGTGGTTCTCTTTCGTTACGAGGTCATCGATCAGAACACCGATGTACGACTCGGAACGGTCGAGCACCAGCTCCTCTTTTTCCTGCACGCGGAGCGCCGCATTGATGCCCGCGATCAGGCCCTGTGCCGCAGCTTCCTCGTATCCTGAACTGCCGTTAAACTGGCCGCCGGAAAACAGATTTTTGATCGCCTTGAACTCGAGGGACGGCAGAAGCTGTCTCGGGTTAATGCAGTCGTACTCGATCGCATACGCATTCCGCACGATTTTCGCATGCTCCAGACCCGGCACGGTGTGATACATCGCAATCTGCACATCCTCCGGCAGTGAACTCGACATGCCACCGACGTACATCTCGTTTGTATATCTTCCCTCTGGCTCCAGGAACACCTGGTGGCGGTTTTTATCGGCAAATTTTACGACTTTATCCTCAATCGAAGGACAGTACCGCGGACCAGTTCCCTCGATCATGCCGGAATAGAGCGGCGACCGGCTGAGATTTTCGCGGATGATTTTGTGCGTCTCCTCGTTCGTATACGTCAGCCAGCAGGATTCCTGATCGATCTGTACACTCTCCGGATCGGTCGAGAACGAGAACGGCACAACCCGCTCATCGCCGAACTGCTCTTCCATCTTGGAGAAGTCGATGCTCCGCTTGTCGATACGCGCCGGTGTTCCTGTTTTAAAGCGCACCATCTCCACGCCGTTTGCCTTCAGCGAATCCGTCAGATGTGTTGCCGCCTGCAGGCCATTCGGTCCCGTATATGTGCTCACATCACCGTAAATGCACCGCGCATTCAGGTAAACACCGGTACAGAGCACTGCAGCCTTGCAGTGGTAAATTGCACCGGAAACGGCTTTTACGCCCGTCAGAACGCCGTCTTCCACGATCAGCTCCGCAATCTCCATCTGGCGGATCGTCAGATGATCGGTATTTTCGAGAACCTCGCGCATCGACTGGCTGTACGCCCGCTTGTCTGCCTGCGCACGCAGCGAATGCACCGCCGGTCCCTTTGATTTATTCAGCATTTTCGACTGAATAAACGTTTTATCAATATTTTTACCCATCTCGCCGCCGAGCGCGTCGATCTCTTTTACGAGGTGTCCCTTCGAGGTTCCTCCGATGTTCGGATTGCACGGCATCATCGCGATGCTGTCGACACTTACCGTAAATACAACCGTTTCCAGCCCCATCCGCGCTGCCGCAAGTGCTGCCTCGCATCCCGCATGGCCCGCACCGATGACGGCAATATCAATTGTTTCTTCTAAAACTGCCATTTTTCCTGTCCTTTTCTATCTAAACTCTACGAACTGTTTCGTGACTATTTGCCTGTACAGAACTTGCTGAAAATCTCATTCACAAGGTCCTCTCCCACCGCTTCACCGATGATCGAGCCAAGTTCCTCATACGCATTCATTAGGTCAATCGAGAAGAAGTCCTCCGGCATACCCATTTCGATGCTGCCTGCCGTCAGCTCCAGACTCTTTTTTGCTTCCAGAAGCGCCTGTTTATGACGCGCATTCGTGATGTAAACCTCATCGTTGAACGAAATTTCACCTTGGAAAAACATCTTTTTCATTTGCTCCTCCAGCTCTTCCATGCCCGTCTCTTCCCGCGCCGAAATGCTGATGACCGGAGCACCTGTCTTTTGCTCCATCTCCTCTTTTTCGATCACCGCGGTCAGATCTGATTTATTCAGCAGCACAATCGCCTTGCGCCCTTTCAGGATTTCCATAATTTTCGCATCATTCTCATCGAGCGGCACCGACGCATCCACCACATAGAGAATCAGATCCGCATCTTTTGCGTGTTCGAGCGCACGGTCCACGCCGATTTTCTCGACCGTGTCCGCCGTCTTGCGGATACCCGCCGTATCGAGAATCCGAAGGGAAATACCCTTCAGCACCAGATTTTCCTCGAGCACATCGCGCGTCGTTCCGGCGATATCCGTTACAATCGCCTTTTCCTCTCCGGCCAGCAGATTCAAAAGCGACGATTTTCCGGCATTCGGCTTTCCAAGAATAACTGTCTTGATGCCCTCCTGGATCATCTTACCCTCATCCGCAGATGCCAGGAGCTTTTCAACCTGTTTTTTCTGCTCCGCAACAACCACGGCCAGCCGCTCCGGGTATCCGTCCAGACAGATGTGCTCCGGGTCATCAAGCGCCGACTCGATAAACGCGATCTCATAAATCAGCTTCTCGCGAATTGCCCGGATCGCCTTTTTCACCGTTCCGCGCAGCTGGCTCTCGGAGCTTTTTAAGGCATACGCACTCTTTGCCGAGATGACATCCATAACCGCCTCGGCCTGCGTCAGATCCATCCTTCCGTTCAGAAACGCCCGTTTCGTAAACTCGCCCGGATCTGCTGCCCGCGCACCGGCATTTAAGACTGCCTCGAGCACTTTTTTCACCGCCAGCACCCCGCCGTGACAGTCGATCTCGACGGTATTCTCGCCCGTATATGTTTTCGGCCCTTTCATCACCATGACAAGGACCTCATCAATCACTTCCTCCCCTTCGGTAATCCAGCCATAATGAATCGTATGGGATTTGACCGCGGAAAGCTTTTTTCCTTCTTTTTTTGCACGGAATACGCGGTCTGCCACTTCGAACGCATCGTTTCCGCTGATTCTTACAATACCAATTCCCGCCGGCGCCATCGCTGTGGACACTGCGGCAATTGTATCATCCAAATGAAATCCTGCCATTGTTTCCAGTCCTTTCTAAAACCTCTCTTTTTGGGGATCCCAGTATTCAGATCCACATCTTTTCTTTCCTTTCGCATGGCTCTGAATAGTTCCATTTTATCAGAAAACCAGAAAAGACGGTACCCCGTATTTTACACAGGTACCGTCTTTTTGCATATTTTTTACGCTTTCTTATCGTTTCGGCGCTACAACAACGTGACGATATGGCTCGCTGCCCTCGCTGTAGGTCTCCACAAATTTATTTCCCTGCAATGCAGAGTGGATGATTCTTCTCTCGTAAGGATTCATCGGCTCCAAAGAAACCGGTCTTCTGGTCTTTTTCACTTTGTAAGCGATGTTTCTTGCCAGGTTTTCCAGTGTTTCTTTTCTGCGCTTGCGGTAATTTTCCGTATCAAGTTTGACACGAACGTAATCCTTCTGCTCTTTATTGACTACAAGGCTGGTCAGATACTGAAGGGAATCCAGCGTCTGTCCTCTTTTTCCGATCAGGATGCCCATATCCTCACCGGCAAAATCAACTTCAAGAGAACCATTCTCGGCATTGTACTCCATCTGGATCTCAACCGGGAGCTCCATGGCTTTGAACACGCCGCTTAAGAACTCAAGTGCCGTTGCCTTGATCTGGGCGATTTCCTCGTCTGTTCTCTGAACTACTTCACGCTCTTCTCTTGGCTCGGAGCGTCTTGCAGTTTCTGCCTGACGCGGAGCAGATTTTCTTTCCGTTTCTTTCTTTACAGCTTCTTTTTTCGGCGCTTCTTTTACCGGTGCAGGAGCTGCCTCTTTTTTCTCTGGTTTCTGGGGTGTTTCCGGTTCTTTTTCCGGTGCGGCTTTTACAGCGGCACGGATCACAGCCGGTTTACTTCCGATTCCAAAGAATCCGGAACTGCCTTCGCTGATGACCTGGATCTCCAGTTTATCGCTGGCAGCCTGAAGCTCGATGCAGGCTTTTGTAATGGCGTCGTCCACGGTTTTTGCGGATACTTCGATAAACTCCATAAAGATTTACCCCCTATTTTTTCTTTTTGCTGTTCTTTTCATCAAACTGTTTTACCATGTTTGCTTTCGCAGCGATGCTTCCGGCGCGGTATTCCTGATTGCTGTTGTAATACTCAGTCGAAGCCTTTCTTGCTGCCTCTTTTTCCTCAGCAGACGGCTCTTCGTTCTCCTGTACCTGAATATTACGCACACTCTGCGTTGCAGCCTGTGTGATTTTCTGCGGCGGAAGGCCGGCTTTTTCTCTCTTCTTTGCAGCTTTTTCCTGGTTTTTGCGGATCACCTCATCCATGTCGATCGAGGACATATGGCGGTTGATGATAACCTGCTGTACACTTCGAACGAGCGCACCGGCGATCCAGTAAATACCAATACCGATGGAGAATGATAAACACATAAATGCGGAGAAAACAGGCATTACCGTGTTCATGGTCTTCATGGAATTTTCCATGGAGTTTGCTGTCTTATTTCCGTTGTTGGAAGATGGTGCCTGCGGCATCAGCTTGTAGTTCAGCCACTGGGTAAACCATGCCAGAATCGGCACCAGAATTGCTCCTGCAATCAGAAGCGCAGATCCGTTTGCCATACCCTCGCGGATGACATCCATCGGAGACTGTGTGATATTAAATCCAAGGAACATGTTGATATGCTTGGACTCCGCGGCGGTTTTTGTAATGGTATCCGCAATACCGGAGAACTCGCTGATGTCAGCCAGCTTCGTCCACTGGGACGGTTTCAGCACATAAAACATGTCCAGAAGGTTATTTTCGGTTAATGTTTCACTTACTTTACTGTACATGGTAACACGGTTATCTGTGATAAACTGTGTCAGGATGTCAGAATATCCTGATACACCCATCATCTGTGTTGTCAGTCCCTGGAATACATTGCGGACACTTCCGATATATCCCGGAATATGATAGATAACCTGGTACAGTGCAAGCAGAATCGGCATCTGAATCAGCAGTGTACTGCAGCTTCCTGTCGGGGAGACACCGTATTTCTGATAAACTGCCATGGTTTCTTCAGATTTTTTCATCTGAGAAGCCTGGTCTTTTTTGTTCTGATATTTCTTTTCAATTCTCTGCAGATCCGGCTGCATTACGCTCATCATCTTCGACATCTTCTGCTGCTTGATCTGAAGCGGCGTCAGAACGAGATAAATGATAATCGTATACAGAATAATCGCAATACCGATATTCGGAATTCCAATTTTTTCCAGACAAAAATAAATTCCATTGATCAGCCAGCCGAGGATCTGGCATACCCACCCGATAATCGGCCACGTTGATTTACTCAGTACGATATCCAAAACGTCTTTTCCTCCTTATTTATCTACGGCACAGGGTCGTAACCTCCGTGTGAAAACGGGTTACATCTCAGTATTCTCCATAATGCCAGCAGACTTCCTTTGAAAGCACCATATTTCTGAATCGCTTCCAGCCCGTACTGCGAGCAGGTCGGCGTATAAGGGCAGTGCACCCTCTTCAGAGGAGACAGGTACTTCTGATAAAACCGGATACCTTTTATCAATACCGTCTTCATTTTTCTGTTTCCTTTAATATATGATGCAGTTTTCCCAGATGCAAAAGTGCTCCCTCTATCTCGAAATACGTACAGTTTTTTGCATTAACTCTTGCGATCACAACTACATCCATTCCACACTGAAATTCCTCTTCATGCAGACGATAACTCTCCCGGATCAGTCTCGCCAGATGGTGGCGCACAACGCTGTTTCCAACCTTTTTACTTACTGAAATTCCAATCCGGTTCCGTCCCAGCTGATTTTTCTTCACATACATGACCAGAAATCGGTTTGCAAACGATGTTCCCTGCTTATAAACCAGCTGAAAATCTCTGTTTTTTTTCAGGCTTTCCGAATATTTCATGAATCCATTCTTTCCTTCATGATTTGTCTAAATTTTCTTTTCCTTGAATAGCTTTAGATAGAAGAAAAGACCACATAAATTTTATGCGGCCTTTGGTTTTATGCTGATAATTTTTTTCTTCCTTTTAATCTTCTTGCAGCTAAAACTTTTCTTCCACCTTTTGTGCTCATTCTTGCTCTGAATCCGTGAACTTTAGCTCTGGATCTTTTTTTCGGCTGAAATGTCATTTTCATAAGATAAGGCACCTCCTTTAAATTCTAATCAATAACTGCCTGCGAGGCAGTATTTCACTACATGTATGACAGAAAACATCATTTCAATTATATTCATAAACCCCCATTTCGTCAACCCTAAAATCAATAATTTTCGCAGTTTTTTCGGGAAAAATGCCGCTCTGACGCGGTTTTCCGGTCTGCCGCTGCCCGTGCCTTCCGTGTGCTGATTTTCAGTTTATCCACAACTTATCCACACTGTCCGCCGCACGCGTACAAATACCAGTTCGATTTTTGTGCTTTCCACACGATATCTTGTAACCGTAATCAACATTATCCACAATCTGTGGATAACCTTGTGGATAACTTTCGGTTTTGCTGTGTACAACCTGTGGGCATTTCCAATTTTTCCAGTATTTACGCCATGTATAATGTGTATATAAGTTTTCCAGACTTTACACATTTCGGTTTTTCCAGCCCTCTATCCACAATTTTATCAACATAAGATTCCCTGTTATCCACAAACTATCCTCCATTTCATCAACAGGAAAATTTTTTACACATTCTGTGGATAAAAAAATAATTATCCACATTTTTGGGTTGAATAAAACGGCATTTTATTATATCATATAGAAGTAAAAATGCGACTATTCGGGGAAAATTTCGTTTTCCAGACAGAAGTTATCCCCAAAAAGCAATGATTATAGAAGCGGAGCGACAGAAAAAGCATGGAAATCGTACAAGATAAATGGAAAGAAATACTGCAGAGAGTGCGGGACGAGCACGAATTATCTGAGATCTCCTTTACCACATGGATTGAACCACTTACGATCCATTCCGTAGAGGACAATCTGATCACAATCCTGGTTCCATCCGAAAAAATGGGCCTCGATTACGTGAGCAAAAAATATACTCTTCCTATTAAAGTAGCAATCGCGGAAATCACAGGCATCAACTATGAAATCCGCTTTATTCTGCCGGAAGAAGTGAAACAGGAAAAAGCTCCTGCTCCCGTCCAGAAAAATCTTTATGTGCCAAACCTGAATCCAAAGTATACCTTTGATACCTTCGTGGTCGGCAGCAATAACAAATTTGCCCATGCAGCTTCTCTCGCCGTGGCCGAATCCCCGGGAGAAATCTACAATCCGCTGTTTTTATACGGTGGTGTTGGACTGGGCAAAACCCATCTGATGCATTCGATCGCACATTTTATTCTTCAAAAGAACCCGTCTTCGCGGATTCTCTACGTAACGAGTGAAGAATTTACAAATGAAGTCATCGAGGCCATCCGAAACAGCAACAACACCGCAATGACCAAATTCCGTGAGAAATACCGCAATATCGACGTACTTCTCATCGATGATGTGCAGTTTATTATAGGAAAGGAATCAACACAGGAAGAGTTTTTCCATACCTTCAATACGCTGCACGGCGCCAACAAACAGATCATCCTTTCTTCGGATCGTCCCCCGAAAGACATGGATATCCTGGAAGACCGCATCCGTTCCCGTTTCGAATGGGGACTCCTTGCCGACATCCAGAGCCCGGATTATGAGACGCGAATCGCCATTCTCCGAAAGAAACAGGAATTAGACGGCTATTCCGTCAGCGACGATGTGATCGAATACATCGCTTCCAATATTAAATCGAACATCCGTGAGTTGGAAGGCGCTCTCAACAAAATCATTGCATACGCAAACCTTGAAAAACGTGAAATCAACATTGATCTTGCAGAGCAGGTGCTGCGCGACATCATCTCCCCGAACGAGAAGAAGGTGATCACGCCGGAATTTATCATCGACACCGTTGCAGATCACTTCGATATTACGCCGTCCGACATTGTCGGCAGCAAGCGGAGCAGCAAAATCGTATTCCCGCGCCAGATCGCCATGTATCTGTGCCGCGAAATGCTCGATGCCCCGCTGACCGGAATCGGAAAAATGATGGGCGACCGCGATCATACCACTGTCATGCACGGCATTGAGAAGATCGAAAAGGAAATGAGTGCTAAAGACAGTGTCCGCAACACGGTAGACATCTTAAAGAAGAAGATCAACCCGTCGAAATAGGCGGAGCCTTTGTAACTCTGTCAAAACGGTTAAAAACGATTTACATTTATATAAGAAGAAACTCATCGGTTGACAGGCCCTTATTTATACACAAACCGATGTGGAAAGCCTGTGGATGAATTGTGGACAAATTTGGGGCCTGAAGTTATCAACATTTCATACACAGGTTCACGTTCGATTATTCACAGAGTTATACAGATCGATTTTTCCAGTATTTCCGCATTCTTGACGGGGTTTTCCACATATCCACAGCCCCTACGACTAAGACTACGGATTTTTACTATATTTTTTCTTTATAAGCAGACTCACCAAGCAGTGAGGAAAGGAGAGTTATCCACAATTATGAAATTAGTGTTTGACAAAGCAGACCTTGTAAAAAGCGTTGGTATCGCTATGAAAGCTGTCTCCGGTAAAACAACCATGCCGATTCTGGAATGCATTCTGATTGATGCATCTTCCAACGTGATCAAATTTACCTCCAACGATATGGAACTCGGAATCGAAACCATCGTCACAGGTATGATTCTGGAACGCGGTATTGTTGCTCTGGATGCAAAGATTTTTTCTGAGATCGTAAGAAAACTTCCGGATAATCAGGTTACAATAGAAACAGATGAAAATCTGGTAACCACGATTACGTGTGAAAAAGCAAAATTTAACATTCCGGGACAGTCAGGAGAAGATTTTTCCTATCTGCCGATTCTCGAAACTTCTGATTGTGTTTCCATTTCCCAGTTCACCTTAAAAGAACTGATCCGTCAGACCATTTTCTCCATTGCAGCCAATGAGAACAACAAACTGATGACCGGTGAGCTTTTTGAAATCAAAGATAACACACTTCGCGTCGTATCTCTGGACGGACACCGTATTGCGATCCGCAGAATTGAGCTGAAAGATTCGTATCCGGACCGAAAAGTCGTTGTTCCGGGAAAAACCCTGAACGAAATCAGCAAAATTCTGTCCGGCGAGATGGATGATCAGATTGATATTTACTTCTCGGAAAACCACATTATGTTCAAGTTCGATGATACAACGGTCGTTTCCAGACTGATCGACGGTGAATATTTCCGCATCGACCAGATGCTTTCGAGTGATTACGAGACAAAAGTGACGATCAACAAAAAAGAATTCTTAAGCTGTATCGACCGTGCGACGCTTCTTGTCAAAGAAGGCGACAAAAAACCGATCATCATCGACATCCAGGATGGAGCGATGGAACTGCAGATCAATTCCGCGATGGGTTCCATGAAAGAAGAGATCGATATCAACAAAGAAGGCAAGGATATTATGATCGGTTTTAACCCGAAATTCCTGATCAATGCACTTCGTGTTATTGACGACGAGGAGATTTCGATTTATCTGGTCAACCCGAAGGCTCCATGTTTTATCCGGAACGAAGAAGAGAGCTATATCTATCTGATTCTGCCGGTAAACTTCAATTCCGTGAGATAAATCACATAAGTTTGAAATCTGCCAGAACCTTTTCTGAAAGAACTTTCAGCGGTTTTACAGCCACACAGGTTGAAAACTGCGAACTTACGTGAGGAAAAGGCACGGCAGTGCAGGAGGAAAAAATGGAAATTATTACGCTGCGTGAAGATTACATCAAACTGGGCCAGGCATTAAAAGCTGCTGCTCTGGTAGAAGACGGCGTGGAAGCAAAGCTCGTCATCAAGGACGGCGAAGTGACCGTAAACGGTGAAGTAGATACCCGCCGCGGCCGCAAGCTCTATGACGGAGATGTTGTCTGCTACAATGGAAATGAGATACAAATTAAAAAATAAGGCTTAAAAACTTAAGCTGATTTTTCACGGACGAGTGCTCATGTATATCAAATCTTTAGAACTGAAGAACTATCGGAATTATGAGAGTTTATGCATAAATATCAGCCCCGGAACGAATATTCTCTACGGCGACAATGCCCAGGGAAAGACGAATATTCTCGAGGCTTTATATCTCGCGGGTACGACAAAATCGCACCGCGGCAGCAAGGACCGCGAAATCATCCAGTTTGACCGGGAGGAAGCCCATATCCGGATGATGGTGGAGCGGAACGGCAGCACGCATAAAATCGATATGCATCTGAAAAAAAATAAATCCAAGGGAATCGCCATCGATGGAGTTCCGATCCGCAAAGCGTCGGAACTTTTTGGCATTGTAAATATTGTGTTTTTCTCTCCGGAGGACCTGAATATCATCAAAAATGGTCCTGCGGAGCGCCGGCGTTTCCTGGATAGCGAAATTTGTCAATTGTCAAGACTATACATGATCGAGCTTGCCAATTATAATAAAGTGGTGGCGCAGAGAAACAAGCTGCTTAAAGAGATTTCGTTTTCCGGCAGAATGGCGGATACGCTCGAGATCTGGGATGAGCAGATGGTCCGCTATGGAACAAGCATTATTTCCGAGCGGAAAAAATTTATCAGCCGCCTGAATGATATTTTATCCGAGATCCATCAGAATCTGACCGGAGGAAAGGAGCAGATTCTGATTACCTATGAACCGAATGTGTCCGAGGAAGGGTTTTCCGAAGAGTTAAAAGCCGGAAGAGAGCGTGATCTGCGTTTCGGACAGTCCTACACCGGGCCGCACCGGGACGATTTCTGTGTGCGGGTCAACGACATTGATATCCGTAAATACGGTTCCCAGGGGCAGCAGAGGACGGCGGCGCTTTCGCTGAAACTGGCGGAGATCCGTCTGGTCGAGGAGGAAATTCACGATACACCGGTTTTACTGCTGGATGATGTTTTGTCGGAGCTGGACGGCAGCCGGCAGAATTATCTTCTGCAGAGCATTCACAGCATACAGACACTGATTACCTGTACCGGACTGGACGAGTTTGTCGAAAATCATTTTGAGGCAAACAGCGTATTCCAGGTGGTCGAGGGATCTGTGTTTCACAAAGAAACAGGAGGAATCTAAATGAGTACAGAGAACATGGAAAAGACAGAGTATGGTGCAGACCAGATTCAGATTCTGGAGGGTCTGGAAGCCGTACGGAAGCGCCCAGGTATGTATATCGGCAGTACCTCCGCACGGGGACTTCACCATCTGGTCTATGAGATTGTCGACAACTCGGTAGACGAGGCACTGGCAGGATACTGCAAAAATATTGACGTTACGATTAACCCGGACAACTCCATCACCGTCATCGACGACGGCCGTGGTATTCCGGTCGGCATCAATCATAAGTCGGGCCTTCCGGCCGTTGAGGTTGTCTTTACGGTGCTGCACGCAGGCGGAAAGTTCGGCGGCGGAGGGTACAAGGTATCCGGCGGTCTGCACGGCGTTGGTGCATCCGTTGTAAATGCGCTGTCTAACTGGCTTGAGGTGCGCGTTTATCACGATGGAAAGGTTTACTTCCAGCGGTATGAGCGCGGAAAAACCATGAATAAGCTGGAGGTCATCGATACCTGTCCGATCGAAAAAACAGGTACCGAGGTCCGTTTCCTGCCGGATGACACGATGTTCGAGGAGACGGTTTATGATTACGACGTTTTAAAAACAAGACTCCGCGAGACCGCATTTCTGACCAAGGGACTGCGCATTGTTCTGCGCGATCTGCGCACGGATCCGGTAGTGGAAAAAGCATTCCACTACGAGGGCGGTATCAAAGAGTTTGTCAGCTACCTGAACAAGAGCAAAACGGCGCTCTACCCGGACATCATCTACTGCGAGGGAGAAAGAGACGGCGTTCTTGTTGAGGTTGCAATGCAGCACAACGATTCCTATCAGGAAAATACGTATGGTTTTGTCAACAACATTACGACGCCGGAGGGCGGTACCCATATCGTGGGCTTCCGAAATGCGCTGACGAAAACCTTTAATGAATATGCAAGATCGAACAAGCTGTTAAAAGACAGCGAGCCGAACCTGACCGGAGAAGACATCCGCGAGGGTATGACGGCGATTGTCAGCATCAAAATCGAGGAGCCGCAGTTCGAGGGCCAGACGAAGCAGAAACTCGGAAACAGCGAGGCGAGAGGAGCTGTCGATAATATCGTGAGCACGCAGCTCGAACTGTTCCTGGAGCAGAACCCGGCTGTTGCAAAGACGATTATCGAAAAATCCCTGCTTTCCCAGCGTGCCAGAGAGGCCGCAAGAAAAGCGCGTGACCTGACGAGAAGAAAATCCGCGCTGGATGGCATGTCCCTGCCTGGAAAACTGGCAGACTGTACCGACAAGGATCCGAAAAACTGTGAGATCTTCCTGGTTGAGGGAGATTCCGCGGGCGGTTCCGCAAAATCCGCAAGAAGCCGTGCAACGCAGGCGATCCTGCCTCTGCGTGGAAAAATCCTGAATGTGGAGAAAGCACGTCTCGATAAAATTTATGCCAATGCCGAGATCAAAGCGATGATTACGGCATTCGGAACCGGAATCCACGACGATTTCGATATCACCAAACTGCGCTACGACAAGATCATCATCATGACCGATGCCGATGTCGACGGCGCGCACATCGACACGCTGATGCTGACGTTCCTGTACCGCTTCATGCCGGAGCTGATCAAACAGGGCCACGTTTACCTGGCACAGCCGCCGCTGTTCAAGATTGAGAAAAACAAAAAAGTATGGTACGCATACGACGACGATCAGATGAATCAGATCCTCAATGAGATCGGACGCGGAGATAATAAGATCCAGCGTTACAAAGGACTGGGAGAGATGGATGCGGAGCAGCTCTGGGAGACCACCATGGACCCGGAACGCCGTGTTCTGCGCCGCGTTGTGTTCGATGAAGAGTATTCTTCTGAAATTGATCTTACCTTCAATACGCTCATGGGCGACAAGGTAGAACCGCGCCGTGACTTTATCGAAGAGAGAGCAAAATACGCAAACAACCTGGATATCTAAAAAGTCCTGTGAACTGAAGTGGAGGAAAAGATGGAAGATAATGTTTTTGATAAAATTCACGAGGTCGATCTGAAAGACACGATGGAGGAATCCTACATCAACTACGCGATGAGCGTAATTGCATCCCGTGCACTTCCAGACGTCCGCGATGGCTTAAAGCCGGTACAGAGACGTATTCTGTACTCCATGAGCGAGCTGAACAATACGCCGGATAAGCCGCACCGTAAGTGCGCGCGTATCGTCGGTGATACGATGGGTAAATATCACCCGCACGGCGACAGCTCTATCTACGGAGCACTCGTCAACATGGCACAGGACTGGGCAACCCGTTATCCGATGGTGGACGGTCATGGAAACTTCGGTTCCGTCGACGGCGACGGCGCTGCGGCTATGCGATACACCGAGGCACGTTTAAGCAAAATCTCGATGGAGATGCTGGCGGATATCAACAAAGACACCGTAGACTTCGCCCCGAACTTTGATGAAACCGAAAAAGAGCCTGTTGTTATGCCGGCCCGCTACCCGAACCTTCTGGTAAACGGTACTTCCGGTATCGCAGTCGGTATGGCAACGAACATCCCGCCGCACAATCTGCGCGAGGTGGTAAGTGCCATTGTAAAAATTATTGATAATATCATCGAGGAGGACCGTACGACAGATCTCGAGGAGATTCTCGGCATTGTAAAAGGCCCTGACTTCCCGACCGGAGCAGAAATCCTCGGCACCCGCGGCATCGACGAGGCCTACCGTACTGGCCGCGGTAAAATCCGTGTTCGTGCGGTATCAAACATCGAGACACTGCCGAACGGAAAGAGCGAGATCATCGTAACCGAGATCCCGTATATGGTAAACAAGGCGCGCCTGATCGAGAACATCGCCGCGCTGGTAAGAGATAAAAAGATCGACGGCATCACCGGCATTGCGGACCACTCCAACCGTGAGGGTATGCGCATCTGTATCGAACTGCGCCGCGACGCCAATGCAAACGTCATTTTAAACCAGCTGTACAAACATACCCAGATGCAGGATACCTTTGGTGTGATCATGCTTGCACTGGTAAACAATCAGCCGAAAGTCATGAACCTTCTGGAGATGCTGACGTATTATCTGCAGCATCAGGAAGAGGTTGTGACGAGAAGAACAAAATACGATCTGAACAAAGCGCAGGAGAGAAGTCATATCCTGGAAGGACTCTTAAAAGCGCTTGACCATATTGACGAAGTGATCCATATCATCCGTGCATCCGCGAATGCGGCAGAGGCGAAGAAGAACCTGATGGAACGCTTCGATCTGAGTGATGCCCAGGCCCAGGCAATCGTAGACATGCGTCTGCGCGCTCTGACCGGTCTGGAACGGGAGAAGCTCGAGAACGAGTACAAAGAGCTGATGGCGCGCATCGAGCAGTTAAAAGCCATCCTCGCAGACCGCAAGGTACTTCTTGGCGTTATCCGCAGGGAGATTCTGACCGTATCCGAAAAATACGGCGATGACAGAAGAACTTCCATTGGCTTTGATGAGTACGATCTCTCCATGGAGGATCTGATTCCGCGCGAGAATACCGTCATCACCATGACGAAACTGGGCTATATCAAACGTATGACCGTTGACAACTTCCGCAGCCAGAACCGCGGCGGCAAGGGAATCAAGGGCATGCAGACCATCGAGGACGACTACATCGAGGAGCTTCTGATGACGACGACCCATCATTACCTAATGTTCTTTACGAATACGGGAAGAGTCTACCGTCTGAAAGCATACGAGATTCCGGAGGCGTCCAGAACCGCAAGAGGAACGGCGATTGTCAACCTTCTCCAGCTGCAGCCGGGAGAGAAGATTACCGCTGTTATTCCAATGCGCAAATATGAGAAGGGCCATTATCTGTTTATGGCAACGAAAAAGGGACTGGTGAAGAAGACGCCGCTCGAAGAGTACGAGAACGTCAGAAAAACGGGTCTTGCTGCCATTGCGCTCCGCGATGATGATGAACTGATTGAAGTTAAGACAACTGATAACGAGAAAGAGATTATTCTGGTAACGAAATTCGGCCAGTGTATCCGCTTCAAGGAAAACGATGTGCGTACGACAGGCCGTGTTTCCATGGGTGTACGCGGCATCAACCTTCTGGACGGCGATGAAGTAGTCGGCATGCAGATCTGCACGCAGGGAGACTATCTCCTTGTCGTATCCGAAAACGGCATGGGCAAACGGACGCCGATGGCAGAGTTTACCGTACAGCTCCGTGGCGGCAAGGGTGTCAAATGCTATAAGATTACCGAAAAGACCGGAAACCTGATCGGTTCCAAGGCGGTCAACGAGGATAATGAGATCATGATGATCACCACAGAGGGAATCATCATCCGTACTCCATGCTCCGGCATTTCTGTAATGGGACGGATCACATCCGGCGTTAAGCTGATGGATGTGGACGGCGAAATCAAGGTTGCCAGCATTGCAAAAGTAAGAGACAAAGAGGCGTCTGAGGAGATGGAAGAGAACGAAACGGCTTCTGAGAAAACGCAGGAATAATACAGCGTCGCAAAACGTGTCTGAGAGAAAAAAGCTCAGGCACGTTTTTCTCGCTTGGGGAAAGGGAGAAAAATATGAAACGAATTTTACTGATGGTGCTGCGGAATCTGCTTCTGGTTCCGTGGATGTGGTGCCGGCTCTGTTACCATGCAGCGCATCCGGACAAGTACAGTCTGGAAGAGCACTTTAAAATGCTGCGCTTTATTGTACAGCGGGCGAACAAAGGCGGAAACGTCATTGTGGAATCCTATGGAGCAGAAAATCTTCCGGAGCAGGACGGTTTTGTGATGTATCCGAATCACCAGGGACTGTACGATGTGCTGGCGATCGCAGGAGCGTGCTCGCGTACCTTTACAGTTGTTGCCAAAAAAGAGGTAGAGCATATTCCGTTTTTAAAACAGGTCTTTGCGTGCATCCACGCGCTGTTTATGGACCGGGAAAATCTGCGGCAGTCAATGCAGGTTATCAATGAGGCGGCCGATGTCGTAAAAGAAGGCAAAAACGTCATTCTGTTTCCGGAAGGAATGAGGAGCAGAAAGGGAAACCAGCTGCTGGAGTTTAAAAGCGGCAGCTTCAAGATCGCAGTAAAAGCAAAATGCCCGATCGTGCCGGTTGCGTTAAAAAACTGTTTTGTTCCGTTTGACTCCAATACCGTCCGTCCCGTAACGGTAGAAGTCCATTTTCTCGACCCGATCCCATACGAGGAATACCAGGGAATGAAGACAACAGAGATTGCCGAGATGGTAAAGAAGAGAATTGAAGCCGTCGTAACCGCGTAGCGGTTTCAGAAAAGAGCGTGATATGCGCTCTTTTCTGCTATTCTGGGGGCTGATTTGGGTTCTGTAAGGCATATTTTCTATAATAGTAAGAAAAAAACAAAAAATTCGAAAAAACGGGTTGACAAGAACGTAAGGTTTTTGTATAATAAACCATGCGTCACGAATGAGTGACTGCACATATCATTTTATATTTAGGCATTTGGAGAAGTACTCAAGTGGCTGAAGAGGCGCCCCTGCTAAGGGTGTAGGTCGGGTAACCGGCGCGAGGGTTCAAATCCCTCCTTCTCCGTTTAAAAGCCAAAAACAAAATGATATTTTTGTGGAAAAAGTTCTTGACAGACAGTTTCACATCTGATAAGATAGCAGAGTTGGTGATAGGTTTGAAAAAACTAATCCAAAAAATAAATCAAAAAAGTTCTTGACAAAAGCGAATGAGTTTGATAAAATAAACGAGTTGCTGATCGAAAGAACAGCGAAGAAGTTAAAAAAACTTCAAAAAATAAATCAAAAAAGTTCTTGACAAACGAAAAGCTCTGTGGTAAAATAAACGAGCTGATCCGAGTCGGAACAGCAAAGATCCTTGATAATTAAACAATGAAACACATCCTCGAAAGTTCTGAATAAGTAATTCAAAACGATCGAAAGATCCTTTAAAACAGTAAAAGGGATAAATTAGCTAGTATGTTGATTTTGAACTTGGAACAAACATTTTATCAGAGAGTTTGATCCTGGCTCAGGATGAACGCTGGCGGCGTGC